>ERZ778511.22-NODE-22-length-140111-cov-7.762959_pt1 | contig 140111 bp, 115 predicted proteins | sample MGYA00510347_ERZ778511 | MGnify/ENA primary metagenome ERZ778511 (study PRJEB29527, sample SAMN07138967) | mouse gut metagenome | material: feces | host: mouse | place: China:Nanjing | collected 2016-01-25 ...
TTTCCCACTCATGTGGAGGCCTATCAACAAAGAGAAGTCTGATTACCGATCTGCCATCTATGGAAAACAAAAAAATCCTGATATTTCCAGCCTGTCATATAATAATGCCCTCAACAAGCAACAGAAGAGCTGCATTTTTCCTAGCCGCAGAAGAATATGTTGCTTCCAGCCTGCCGCAGGACAATTATTTCTTTTCATGGATATTAAATCCCACGGTCGTATTAGGCCGCAACCAAAGAATAAATCAGGAGGTCAATCTTGATTTTTGCCAGACGGAAAAGATTGATGTCATCAGGCGGCGCAGCGGTGGAGGCTGTATCTTTGCAGATAATGGCAATATTATGTTTAGCCTCATTACCGGAACCGGTGCTGTAGAGCCCATATTTGCCGCTTACGCACAAAACGTAGCCCATTCCCTCCAATGTTTGGGAGCTGATGTTTATGTGAGTGGACGCAACGACATAATGCTCAACGGTCATGGAAAAATTTGTGGTAATGCTTTCTACCACTCCGCCAACCGCAACATCGTTCATGGCACAATGCTCTACGACACCAATACCCGCCTTATGAAAGGCGCCCTGAGACCTGATTTGGAAAAACTGAAATCAGCCGGAGTCAAAAGTGTGAGAAAACGCATCGGACTACTTAAAGACACTATTTCGTGCCACATTGAAGATTTACGGACTCATCTGATCCATTCTCTAACAAACCGGTCAATAACGCTGACTGAGAAGGACGTCAAAAAAATAGAAACCATCGAATCTGAATATTATAAAAAAGAGTTTCTTTATGGCCGTCATAACAGCAGCCTCCTGATATGCTCAGACAGGATTGAAGGTTGCGGAAAAATAGAAATCCGTTTTGACTTATCAGGTAATATGATTAATGCCGTAGAACTCTCCGGTGACTTTTTTGAATGGAACGACAGCCTGACAGTTTTCCAAGAAACGTTTTCAGGTATTGAATTCTCTCCGGCATCGATCAAGGAAGCCATCCGAAACAACTGCCCTGAAAAAAGCATCCGGGGGCTGTCTCAAGAAAGCCTGATAGCCCTACTGACACCGGACAAACTGGAATCAACTAATTATCAACCTTATACAAACTAATCTTAAATACCATTACTTATGTCAGACAAAAGGACCTGTCTCTACGACAAACATGTGGCGCTCGGCGCCAAAATGGTACCATTCGGAGGCTTTGAAATGCCCATCCAATACTCAGATATCACAGAAGAACATAATGCCGTCCGCCATGGCTGCGGCGTATTTGATGTCAGCCACATGGGAGAAATTCTCATCACCGGCGAAGACGCTGAACGCTTTGTCCAGCACATCTTCACCAACGACATCAGCAATGCGCCGGCAGGCAAGATTTTCTATGGCATGATGCTTCATGAAAACGGCGGGACTGTAGATGACCTGCTGGTATATAAAATGGCAGAGAAAGAATTCCTTCTGGTAGTCAACGCGGCCAATATCGACAAAGACGATGCCTGGATAAAAAGCCATACTGAAGGTTTTGACGTTGCAACGAACAATCAGAGCGAACATTACGGACAACTGGCAATCCAAGGGCCTCAATCGGAAGAAATCATGCGGAAGGTTCTGGAACTTCCGTGTGAAGAAATAGAATTTTACAACTTCAAGACCATGCTGTCGGAGAACGAGAACATTATAGTGAGCCGTACAGGATATACCGGTGAAGACGGATTCGAAATATACGCCTCCCACAATTATGTTAACCGTTGTTGGAACAAACTAATGGATAGCGGAAAAGTCAAGCCCTGTGGATTGGGTTGTCGCGACACTCTGCGCTTTGAAGTTGGCCTTCCACTTTATGGAGATGAACTCACCGATGAGATTTCACCGATCATGGCAGGCCTTGGCATATTCGTAAAAACAGACAAAACGGAATTCATTGGCAAAGAGGCCATATTGCAACAAAAAGCAGAAGGCATCAGACAGAAGATTGTCGGTATCGAGCTTTCCGGCCGGGCCATTCCACGCCATGGCTATGAGGTGGAAGCCGACGGAAAGGTCATAGGGATTGTAACGACCGGTTATTGCTCTATCTCTACGGGCAAAAGTGTCTGCATGGCACTCATTGATGCCGCAAATGCCAAACTGGGAAATGCCGTAGAAGTACGCATACACAGGAAACTGCATCCCGGCATAATTACCAAGAAACGTTTCTACGAAAAGAACTACAAGAAATAAAAGGAAAAAAGTATATTTAACAAGCAATTACAAACTTAATTAAAACACTATCATCATGGCAAAAGTTATTGAAGGATTATATTACAGTGAGAGTCACGAATTCGTAAGGGTTGAAGGCGATTTCGGTTATATCGGCATAAGCGATTATGCTCAGGAACAGTTGGGCAATGTGGTTTACGTAGACATGCCGGAAGTTGACGATGAGGTGGCTGCTGGCGAAGAATTTGGAGCTGTAGAAAGTGTAAAAGCCGCCAGCGATTTGCTTTCTCCCGTTAGCGGTCTTGTTGTTGAAGTTAACGGAAATCTTGAAGATGCACCCGAGCTCATCAATGAAGATGCCTTTGCCAATTGGATTATCAAAGTAAAGCTCACGGATAAAAGTGAGTTGGAGACGCTCATGAATGCTGCTGATTATGAAAAAATATGCGGTTGAACCAACTATAACACTCCATTTACAGCATCCGAAATCAATTGAATTTCTTGCATAAGAAAACTCATAACGGGCATGATATGTTCTCACCCTGTTAATGTGCAAACATATCTTGCCCGTTGCTTATTTTTTCCAATGAAAGACTCACAGTTAACCGGACAAACCATGAAATATCTGCCCCACACTGCCAAGGACCTGCAAGCTATGCTGGAGGTTATCGGCGTCAAGTCTCTGGATGAACTTTATTCTGAAGTTCCAGAGGAATTAAAACTTAAGAAAGATCTCGACATACCTTCTGCTATGTCGGAAATAGAAATAAGAAAACACATAAAAACACTGGCCGACAAGAATCTTCAACTAAAATCCTTTGCCGGTGCAGGTGTCTACGATCATTACACTCCAAGTGTCATCCCCTACATCACCTCACGTTCTGAATTTTCCACTTCCTACACGCCTTATCAGGCTGAAATATCACAGGGGACATTACAATATATCTTCGAATATCAAACAATGATGACACGCCTGACCGGCATGGACCTGTCGAACGCATCGATGTACGATGGCTCCACAGCAACCGCAGAAGCCATGCTCATGTGTGTAGCCTCCGCTAAAAAGCGTAATAAGGTATTGATTTCCGAAACTTTTAATCCGTCAACATTACGCGTGGTAAAAACCTACGCTAAATATCATGGTGTAGACCTTATTGTCATACCTGCGCAAACTGACAAGACCACCGATAAGACAGCCATATTCAAGGCTTTGGAAGAAGGTGACGTGGCAGGTGTAATTGTGCCTCAACCCAACTATTTCGGAGTGATAGAAGACTTCAGTGGACTGGCCGAAGCCTGTCATGCGGCCAAGTCCTTACTAGTTGTCAATACTATGGCCTCAGCCCTTGGCATATTGAAATCTCCCGGTGAATGGGGAGCCGATATCGCCTGTGGAGAAGCACAAAGCCTAGGTGTACCGATGAATTTTGGCGGTCCGTTCATCGGTTATCTATGCACAAAATCATCTCTCATCCGTAAAATGCCCGGACGCATTGTCGGACAAACAGAAGATACAAAAGGAAATCGTTGTTTCGTACTTACCATGCAAGCTCGCGAACAGCATATCAGAAGAGAGAAGGCCACGTCCAACATCTGTACAGCACAAGGTTTCATGTGCCTTTGTGTTGCCTGTTATCTTGCCTTAATGGGAGAAAAAGGTTTACGGGAAGTCAATGAAATATCTTACTCCGGAGCTCACTATCTGCACGAAAAGCTATTAGAGACTGGGGCGTTTGAGGAAGTACATTCTAAACAGCCTTTCCTCAATGAATTCTCGCTCCGGTTTACCGGCAGTAAGGAACAACTAGAAGAATTCCGCCGGGATTTAGCTGAGAAACATGGCATTTTAGCCGGAATCATTGCAGAAGGATGTGATAATATCATCATCTTTGCTGTAACAGAACAACGCACTTCTGAAGAAATGAGCATTCTGATAGAAACTGCCCGAAAATACAAAGCATAAATCCAATATACCCTATCTGTCAAAAAAACTTTTAAACATAGCCAAACCATGAATAACACTTATTATGGTCAACTCATTTTTGAGCATTCAAAATCAGGCCGCACTGGTTATTCCCTCCCCCATAATGCATGGAAAGAACATGATATACACAGTCTGCCCCATCACCTGATACGCGAAAAGTCCGCAAAACTCCCTGAAACAGACGAGTTGACAGTAGTGCGTCACTACACTAATATGTCTAATAACAACTTTGGAGTTGACACCGGCTTCTATCCGCTTGGTAGCTGTACGATGAAATATAATCCCAAAATCAACGAAGAAATTGCCGGCATGCCGGCTTTCACCAGCCTTCATCCGGCTCAATGGGACCATGCACAAGGAGCATTGGAAATTTATTATAATGTACAGCAAATACTGTCGGAAATAGCAGGCCTTTCGAAGTTTACCCTTAATCCTTATGCCGGAGCTCACGGTGAACTTACCGGGCTGATGATAATACGTGCCTATCACCAGAAACGCGGCGACGCTAAACGCCGGAAAATTATCATACCAGATTCCGCTCATGGCACCAACCCGGCTTCAGCCGCAGTTTGCGGTCTCGACATCATAGAGGTGAAAAGTACCGCAGACGGAACTGTAGACGTTGAAGATCTCAAACCGTTATTAGGCGATGATATTGCCGGCATGATGATGACGAATCCTAACACTTTAGGCATTTTTGAACGGCGTATTCCTGAAATTGCCAAACTTATCCATGAATGCGGCGGATTAATGTATTACGATGGTGCCAATTTAAATCCGATGTTGGGAGTATGCCGCCCCGGCGATATGGGCTTTGATATCATGCATATCAATCTTCACAAAACGTTCTCAACACCTCATGGCGGCGGAGGACCTGGCAGTGGACCTGTAGGAGTAAGAAAAGGACTTGAAGAATTCCTACCCAATCCACAAGTATTAAAAGATGAAAAGGGACACATCACATTAAAAACTGCTCCCGAAGCTCTAGGAGCCGTATCTTCTTTCCTTGGCAACTTTAACATCATCATCCGCGCCTATTGTTATCTGCTGTCGATGGGAAAAGAATATATTCACATGGCTGGAAAATTATCTGTCCTCAATGCCAATTATGTTAAAGAAAATCTGAAAAGCCATTATTTGCTCCCCATTGCAGGACTCTGCAAACACGAGTTTGTGTTCGATGGTCTACGACCTGAATATGGAGGAAACCATCACACTCCCAACCATATAACAACCCTCGACATCGCCAAGCGTCTGCTTGATTACGGTTTTCATGCACCAACCATCTATTTCCCTCTGCTTTTCCATGAAGCCATGATGATAGAACCTACAGAAAGTGAGAGCAAAGAGACTTTGGACAACTTTATTGAAGTTATGAAAAAGATAGCAGAAGAAGCCAAAGATACTCCTGATATTCTCAAAACAGCCCCACATAATACCCCAATAGGACGCCCCGATGATGTTTTGGCTGTGAAAGCTGCCAAATTCACTTATTGAAACAGGAAAACAGGCAAGCAAACAGACAGGAAAAGGGAGAAGCCCACTTCAAAAAGGTCTTGGTTTGCTTGCCTTTATGATTATTAACCAACCACTTAATTTATTTCCCATGAAAACAGACTTAATCATTATAGGAGCCGGACCGGGAGGATATGAATGCGCCGTAAAAGCTGCCCGTCAAGGACTAAAAGTTACCATCATTGAAGCCAAAGCTCCAGGAGGGACTTGCCTGAACGAAGGTTGTATTCCAACTAAAAGCCTTTGCCACACCGCCGCAATTCTAAGAGAATTAAATGATGCAGGTGATTATGGAATAATCATGCAAGCATCCGCGCTTGACTTTACGGGCGCAATGGCACGTAAAAACCAAATTGTATCTTCTTTAAAAGAAGGCATAAAGCAATTGATGAAAATTCCGGGAATTAATTATGTAGAAGGAAGAGCAAGTTTCATAACTTCTCATACTATTTCTGTTGGGGCTGACATATATGAAGCTCCTCATATAATCATTGCGACAGGCTCTCAATCCAAGTGCCTGTCTATTCCTGGAGGAGATTTGCCTCGTGTGGTAGATTCAGCAGAAATGCTCTCCCTGACAAAGATACCACAACGGTTAAGCATCATAGGTGGAGGAGTTATCGGTTTGGAATTTGCATCTATTTTTGCGACCTTCGGCAGTGAAGTTACCGTTATAGAATTTTGCAAAGAAATTCTCCCCAACTTCGATAAAGACATAGCCAAACGGCTACGCCTTGAACTCAAAAAACAAGGTATAACATTCAAAAACGGAACTGCAGTAACTGCTATAACTACTGGTGAAAATGAAAATGCCCCTTATCTTGTAAGTTATGAGGAAAAGGGGAAAACATCCGCCATTGAAGCAGATATTGTTCTAATGGCCGTTGGCCGTATGCCTAATATACATGGACTTAACCTAGAAGCAATAGGAGTCGCAACAACTCAACGAGGTATTACAGTCGACGAAAACATGCAAACGAACATCAGAGGAGTCTACGCAGTCGGCGATGTAAACGGCCTATCCCCACTGGCCCATGCCGCTACTTTCCAAAGCTACCGCGCCTTAAACCATATCACTGGCCAAACAGATAACATTAAATTTAATATTATTCCAGCTGCAGTGTTCACGGTTCCGGAACTTGCAAGTATCGGGCTTACAGAAGATGAATGCGATAAAAAAGAAATTCCATGTACCATTCATAAATCTTTTTATCGTGCCAACGGAAAGGCATTGACAATAGGAGCAAGTGAAGGGCTAGTGAAAATCATAACTTCACCCAATGGGCTAATTTTAGGTGCGGCGATTTTAGGACAACATGCCAGTGACCTTATACACGAGGTTGCTGTAATCATGAACTATGGGGGAACTTTGGATCAATTAAAAGATATTATCCACGCACATCCAACTCTCAGTGAAACAATACTTTCTGCAGCAGAAGCGTAGTTCTCACACTTAAAAGAATACCATTATAAAAAAACGGCAGTTTTTCCTGTTAGGGAAAACTGCCGTTCATATTTTTAAATAGAATATCCATTACAAAGTACGCATATTCTTTAACCTTTGAATTTCACGACTTAAGTTTTGGCACATGATTCCATTTCCCATTGCCTGATATCGGCTAAGCTGATATTGAAGCATCATAATCGTTTGGTTCTTCTCACTTTTCATAATTTTCTGAGCTTTGTGGCAGTTCGCGTTTCGAACCGCAATGTTGAACATCTTTATTAAATCATTGCAAAGGTACAAAAAAATCACGTGTATTCCTCACAAAACACCTCAATTCACGGAAATGTTAACCGAATTTTAGAAGCTAAACCTGCATTCTGACAGGTACGCATTACTTTTACCATTCACAATGGCACTTACAAAAACCACAGAATGTCTTAAATAGTCCTGTTTTATTTGCACTTTCAATCAGATATAGTTATCTTTGCTTTTGAAGAAATCAACAAACAGCTTATGCCCGATATCCAACTCACCATACCATATACACATTGTACTTTTGAGGAACTTTCTTCCGAAGACCGAATTCTGGTAGAGAAAGCTCAAGATGCCTGTAAAACAGCTTATGCCCCCTACTCCCACTTTTGTGTGGGAGCCGCAATTGCTTTAAACAATGGTGAAATAATATGCGGCAGCAATCAAGAAAACGCCGCTTATCCTTCCGGAACCTGTGCCGAGCGATGTGCCATGTTCTATGCCAATGCACAACATCCTCAAGCAACTCCTATTACCATAGCTATAGCAGCCTGTAACACCGCTGGGGATTTTTCTTCATTTCCTATCACTCCCTGCGGGGCATGCCGACAAGTTCTGCTGGAAAGCGAGATACGTTATAAACAGCCGTTACGTATTATCCTTTACGGCGTAAAAAGCATCTATATTCTGAAGTCGGTTCGTTCACTGCTCCCGTTCCAATTCGACTCGTCAGCACTATAATCACTCCATATAATATAAATAATAAGCGGACAGACTGTTCATCTTTATGCTGAACTTATCTATCCGCTTTATTGATTTATTTTTTGTTCTCTTCAAATGGAAAAAGTGTCAATTACGGTCTTTAGCCTAGCCTGAGTGGCCTGGGTAGCAGGAACTAACGGCAAACGCAAATTATTCTCTATTCTGCCTTGCTCCGACAATAAAGCTTTCACACCCGATGGGTTACCATCGACAGTCATCAATTTATACAAATCACTAAATCGCCGGTGTATGCACAAGGCTTCGTTATAGTTACCGATGAGTGCACTATGTACCATTTTACCAAATTCTGCGGTAAAAGCGTTACCAACCACCGATATCACTCCCGCAGCTCCAATGGTAATCAGTTCAAAAGTAATGGCATCATCACCACTCAACACCTGAAAGCCGTCAGGCGCCCCTTTTATAATATCTTCTATTTGAGAAATATTGCCGGAAGCTTCTTTTATCGCTACCACATTCTTACATTCATGAGCAATGCGGAGAGTTGTTTCAGCAGAAAGATTCACTCCCGTACGCCCTGGAACATTATAAAGAACAATAGGTAATTCCGTAGCGCCAGCCACTGTACAGAAGTGCTGATAAAGACCTTCTTGAGAAGGCTTATTATAATAAGGAGTCACGATGAGCAACCCATCTATACCATTCAAATCAGCCGTATTCAAATAATCAACCACCGCCGCAGTTGAATTGCCTCCGGCGCCAAGCAGCAAAGGCACACGACCTTCCACTTTCTCTACAGCAAAACGTACAATCGCTTGTTTCTCGGCCAAAGTAAGACAAGGCGTTTCAGCCGTAGTCCCCAAAATACAAAGAAAATCCACTCCAGCCGAAATTTGTGATTGTATCAAATTGCCCAAAGCCTCAAAATCTATACTAAAATCACTGCGAAAAGGTGTGACAAGCGCCACACCAAGCCCTTTAAAAAGGTTCTTCTTTTCCATAAATACTCTAATTTGGGCACAAAGTTAATTCAAGGCAAGTAAACGACAAAGTTATTTTGCTGTTTTTCTGCTTTTATTTCTTTCTCTCAGACCTATTCCTGCACTTTCTACAAACACTTTGCTTATCTCTGATCTTTTTTCTCATTATAGTCAACAAAAAACTGATGCAAGGCCATACGGGCGTCTGATAATTTGTCCGACCACTGTTTCACGGAATTTTGTCCGACAATATCCGTTACATACTTCACAGACACAAAAGGCAATCCGAATTTCAAACAAACGGCAGCACAGGCAAACGCTTCCATGTCAATGGCATCACCAAACAATCCGTCTTTGTCTGTTGCAAAATTATCGCCGGTATTAACAGTATATTCTCCTATTGTCCTCCGTCCGCCAACAACACTGCCCGATTCAAATAACGGACAAGGAAGTGCATCAATATCCGCTATCAGCCCATGTATCCTTAAATTGTAAAGATTACGGTCTACAAATCTCCGGCACACCAATATGTCGCCAACTGCATGATTTATAGTTCCGGCTGTTCCTACATTAATAATCAGGTCGGGATGAAGTTCCAACACGGCAGCCGTGAGGTTCATGGCAGCATTAGCCTTTCCCACTCCTATGATTGTCTGTATGACATTGCATCTGGGCAACTCCACACTTATACTCTCCTCTTCAAGAGCAAAGGCCACAAGCACCAACGGCTTGCGGCCTTTTTCCTTTTCATAACCTGCCGGTTCGTTGAAAGTCATAAAGGACTGTTTTTCATTCAAAATGATAGAGGAATGTTGCCACACCCGTCAAGGCCGGTTTACGCTCATCCTTTATTTCAATCGCAAATTTTATTTCGACCTTGCAGATACCACGCAAATTGGCGATGCTCTGAAGAGTAGCCACCAAACGGACACTCTGACCGCTTAATACGGCCTGGCCGAATTTCATCTTGTCCATACCATAGTTCACCATCATTTTCAGATTGTTTACCTCTATAATCTGTTCCCACATATAGGGCAAAAGAGAAAGAGTCAGATAACCATGAACTATGGTCTGTCCGAAAGGACCATCCTTTGAACGCTCTTGGTCTACATGTATCCACTGGTGATCCAAGGTGGCATCGGCAAAAAGATTTATTCGATCCTGAGGCACTTCCAGCCAATCTGAAGTACCAATGACCTCACCCACATGCTGGGCAAATTCCTCATAAGAGCTGATAACTAACTTACTCATATTTATTTCTTTGATTTTAATGATTTTTTATTTCGCAGAAGGCTATGATGCTTTTTCTTACAACGCGCAAAGTTAAACATATTTTCCTATATAAAGAAGCAACGACACTCCTGCGTCCATAAAAAGACGGAACTTCCTTCTAGGCTGCAAGAAGACCACCCGCCACTTGTCCATCACGTATCCCGTATTTCTTAAATGATTCTTCTTCTCAACCCTTTTCATAAGAGAGACGGCGGAATAAATTATATCAAAAGACTCTCCAGATATTTTACCGCGTTATTTCTCGTCCTGCCATTTCAGGCATCACTTTTTCTCTGATTTTGCTTGTCCTGAGATTTTAACACAATTTGCTTTCGACCTCAAAAAGTGGTATATTTGCAACAGCGTAGAGGACCGTCTCAAAAGACGGTCCTCTTTTTTAGACAAAATCAGGAAGAAACTCATGAAAAACTGACCTGAATATTGGCAAAAAGCCCGTATTGCAATTTTAAATCCAAGTATTCGAATTAAAGTTTCAAGTAATCTTTTTCCAACAACTCTTGCTTCGGTTTCGAAAAGCTATATGAATATGGCAAAAAAGCTCCTCCGAAATGTAACGAAAGGTTAAAAATGTTAATTTTAAAAGAGTATGTTTATGCGATTATTGAACAAAATTTTATTCTGCCTATGCATAGTTCATGCCTGCTCCGATGTGAAATTACGGACAGTCGTGATGAAACTCCTATAAATACTGCTCCGGCAAAGCAGTTCCTTGCACCCTACCATAAAAAATTGTTTTCTAGCCCGCGTAAGAGCCACATTGAGCTTACGGTCAACATCCGTTCCGCCCACCTGTTGCACCGAAGAAAGTATGTTTAATTGATAAGGCTGACGGATGGTTGTGGAAAAGATGACATAATCGCGCTGACTCCCCTGAAAACATTCCACGGTGTCTATGGTTACAGCTTCACATTCCAAAAGCCCATGCCGCAACAGCGCACTCCGGATAGTGGCAATCTGATTACGGAACGGCACGATAATACCGATCTGACGGGCCGGCACAACTGGGATATTGTTTTTCTTAAGCAACGCCAACAAGGCACCGATTATTGCCGCCACCGCTTCGGCCTCTTCCTTATTAATCTTATTATTGTCTGACGTCACAGCAGAAGCCACATCAACAAAACCTAAACGTGTAGAAGCCACGAAGGCCTCCATCAATGTTTCGGCGTGCTCCAGACTGAGCGCAGACAACTGATGTGAAAGTCCTACAGTCTTCAGGCGGTTGTCATAAAACTGTTTATTGACAAAATCACAAATTTCAGGGTGCATGCGGCCCTGCCTGTCGAGCATGCCCACCACAGCGTCCATTCCGTTGCTCAAGGCCTGACCGTGCAAGCGTTCAAAGAGAGAATTCCGTAAATCCGTCAACCCTATATCCAGCAAACAGGGATCGGTCACACGCGTTTCCCCTTCCGGCAACAGCACAACGGCCGGCAACTGTTTGTGATCGCCTATCATAATGAACTTGACAATACCGCTGCTTCCATCGGGGTGGCGTGCGCATAAAAGGCCGAGCAATTGCGGTTCTAGCACTTGAGAAGCCTCGTCGATAATGGCCACGAAATGCCTCAGGTTGAATATCTCCGTATGTGCGGACATCGTCGCCACTGTTCCGACGACAATGGGAACCTCCAGCAATCGACGACGTACATCCTCACGCTTCGAGACCCCCTCCATGAAAGCCGGAAGAAGATGCCTGCGGAATGCCGACTCACAGGTTTGAGGCAAACCGATGCGGACATAAGGAGCGTCTACTCCCGCTAACATGGCACAAATTTCATCGACAGCCCGATTGGTATAGGCCATGAGGAGCAATCCGGAACTTTCCCCAATCTCACAGCCTCTACTTACAGATTGGCTCTCATCATGCAAATGCTCCTCAACCATGGCTTTCAAGGCCACACTTGTTTTTCCTGTTCCAGGCGGCCCTACGAGCAGAAAGTAATCTTTGGCTCTTTTGGCAGCCTGCACTATCGGTGAAACGGCTTCATGATAAATTCCGACCAAAGGAACTGCTCCGTCATGCACTTCAGGAAGACGTTGCCCTAAAAGGAGGTCACGGCGTTTCTCTGTGGCAGTAAGAAGACTGAACAGTCCGCTCACCGAACGATTGAAAAGGCTATCAGTGGAATCATGCTCTATGGCATAAAATGTTTCACGCGAAAAGAAAGAACGGTTGCGCTGGCGATAGGTCAGACGCAACTTAACATATTCGCGCGTCAATTCTTCAATATAGCCTCTAATGAGCTGACGGGTGGTAACACTATCATTTTTCTCACGGCGCTCATACAACTGTACCATTTCGCCAACACTGAAATTGGCAATAAACTTATCTCCATAGTCTGGAAGGCCCAATGTCAGAGCTTCCACTCCTCCCAAACCACTCTCTTCAATAATCCGCAAATTGATAAGAATGTCGCCGGCCATCAGTTTGGTTGTCAAATCCGCCGTCCATACCGAAGCAAAGCCGCGGTTGGAATCAGGGCGATTATCGGTGGTTTTGCTCAAAAATTTTTCACGCTCCAAGAAAGTCAGGAAATGATTGAAATAGGCAGACAGGAGTGGTGTCATTTGCCGTAACGGCTGCATAACCGCCTCTATCGAAGGCTGAAAATATTTTTTCCACAAGGGAGTGGAAAGCTGACGGAGATTCAATTTTTCAGAAGCCATAAGAGGCACCACCTCCTGCCATTGCCCTTCGCGTATGCATTGCTCCAATGCGACTATCTCATTACGTAATTCCAATATATTCCTGACAGCCTGTGAACTGGAACGTTCGTTGTAAAAAATCGGATAACGGCTGTACAGAAGAAAAGAGCGGACAGCATCGCGCGGTATATTAAAATTATAATGAAGTATCTCTTTATAGAGCGACATCTGCAAGACATGCTCTTCCTTAGGACGCACGGCATGTCCAAAATGTTCTTGCGCCTTACCACTCTTCAACTCAACCAGACGTAGGTAGTCGGCTGTCATCACGTCAAAACGTCCGCGCAATCCCAGACATTCACAAATAAAAGACGGCTCTAGTAACACTTCATCTACATCTATGTCGACTTCCGGAGAAAGAAACTGCTCGGAAACAGCTTTACTGACATGATTATACGTAGCCTTAAGATTTGCGGCATAAACCCTATCCGGAGCTTCCGACAAACAAGCATAAGCCAACATATTCTCCTGAAAATGTTGTTGCAAAGAAGAGACAAAAAGCTGATCACCGCTCTTCTGGCCCGAGGCATTGACCTTATCGTCCATAAAACGGTTGGCAGCGTCACCCAGTAGAATGGGCAACGTTATCTGTCTAGGAGAAAACATGTTGACGAAATAATTTAAAGGACTGTCACCATAAGGTTTGACGCAAGCAGCCAATGCACTCACATCAATCAAATAATCCGGCTCGATGATAATCATTCCGGCTTTTATCATATCATCACCGATGACTTCCGCATCAATCAGATTAACGGCCATCCCTTTTCTCAATACTTGCAGTGTACGCTTAAGATGAGGTACAAGCACAGTACTGTCACCTAATTCACAGGTACAGCTGAAAGCATTGCTCCGAACTTCTGTAACGATGGCCCTAATACGCTGTTTTCGTATGATAAAAGTTTTCTTAATAGTAGCTGTTTGCGCCGTATTCTGTAGCTTTCCCATTAGAGTACCAGGCATATCCACGGCATAAAGTTCACACAAAAACCGGCAAAGTAGCGAAACATCTGTAAGAAAAGTGGTTTCTGTTGCAATCTCCTTTTCCAGCAAAACCATACGGGCACGACGGCGAAAACTGTCTGCGGCATGATAATCTATACCGGCTGCCTGGCACACTGCATATAACTGGGAAAAAAGACCGGAAAAGTCTGTATGAAAACCCTCTGACCGTTCTGTGCAAATCCGTCTTAACAGACTGTAAAGGCAAGAATAGCGTACCCGCAATTTCTGCCGTTTATCTAAATGCAACTCTATTTCTTGAAAAATCTCTTCTGCCGTAATCACCTGAAACCTTATTGCTGAAGTTGCTGCCTCAATTCTTCCGCAGAATAAATGCGGCGCTCACGGGAATAACGGTTACGCTTATGCGAACGCGCACCGGAGGCATGAACCGATGAATGATGACTGGAAACAGTCATACCGATATTTCCTCCATAGCTCCTGTAACGCTCAAGAACACTCGTTACATAACCAGCTGTTTCAGATCCTATCATATATCCGTACTTTACGACCGGATCCCTATAATATTTCGGTTCGGAAAGCCGAAGAACATAAAAACTGACGCTCTCCCACAAATGGGCATTCCTTCCATATTTTCTAGCCAACGCCATGGCATCACGCACATGACCGAATCCGCCATTATAAGCAGCCAAGACAAACTTCACACGCTCTTCCTTATCGGTAATATCCTTAAATTTATCAGTCAGTTGCTTAATATAACGGGCTGCTGCTGCCACATTATCCTTAGGATTATAAATGCGATCAGCCGAAAGTCCGAGCCCTCGGGCCGTTGACGGCATAATCTGCATCAAGCCGCAAGCTCCGGCCCAAGACAGTGCCGAGGGGTCAAAACCGGATTCCTGATAACATTGTGCGGCTATAAGCCGCCAATCCCATCCTGTAGTTTCAGCCGCAGCGTGAAAGTATTCATCATAAACGGAGATAACTCCACGTTCGCGAGAAAGATACGATGCACGCACTTTACGACGGACCTGACGGCGCTCATCAAAGCGACGCTTTTCTTTACGCTTTACTTCCGGCGATGGAGACATGGCATACCACATTTGCAATGCCTCCCCCAATGCCACAGCCTGTTGACGAACCGCCCAAGAGTATTTACCATCATCACTGGTTACTCCAACAGCCGCCAAACCATTCTTCCGTATGACTTCGAGTGGCAATGCTAAAGCTATGATGTCAGCCTCTCCATTTTTCAACATTTTTAAAAGCGAAAGTGTGTCATTCGCAATCTCCATGCGCAAACGCAAACCTTCATGGGTTGCAAAATCTGCCGCAAAAGCATATTGCAATCCCATCGATTGCCCCTGATAGTCAAAATAGGTATCTGGGCCATTTAACGTGGCTACAATCAATTCTCCTCCATTCTGAATGTCTACAAGATCATATCCCTGAGACGTTTTTTGCTTCCCTGACGATAGAAAAGCACCATTATCTCCTACAGACTGTGGAGACTTCCGACATGCCCCCAACAATATTAAAAGAAGAAATGGAAAAACGTCATATCTCATAGTCCACACAACTGCGCACTTCGATATAAGGGGCTAACCGACCCGCAACTGCGCGATGAGCCGGATGTACGGAATAAGCTCTAACATCATCTAATGTATCAAAAACACTCTCCAGACAAATGTCACACACTTCATCGGCATTAACATTAAGGCCTACGCGGATATTTCTGATACAATTTATCACTGCCGGCAATGCCTCTATATCCGATTTAAAGGCTGTCATAACAGACTTTTTTTCCTGAGCGGACATAGCCGGCTTTAGCTTAAATATCACGATATGTCTGATCATATTATTTGCTGAAAATCCAATAATTATTCCATATTACTCTTTCAGGCCTCAAATATCCTGTTTTTTTCTTCATTGCTCCGAAATGGCCTCGTGCATAGCCATAGCAGCCCGGCGGCCGTCCCCCATAGCCAAAATGACGGTTGCTCCACCCCGCACGATATCACCACCGGCATAAATAGCCGGTACTGAAGTTTGCAAATTGTCGTCCACTTCAATAGTACCTTTCCGACCGACATTCAACCCATCAATTGAATTGGGTACTATAGGATTCGGAGAAACACCGATACTTACAATAACAAGATCGACATCCATCGTGACAACAGCCCCTTCAACCGGAACGGGGCGGCGGCGGCCACTGGCGTCAGGTTCTCCAAGTTCCATTTTCTGCAATACAACTTGCTTAACATGTCCATCTTCATCCGTGACATATTCCAAAGGATTGTGAAGTGTCAGAAAGCGCACACCTTCTTCTTTGGCATGTTTCACTTCCTCCAATCGAGCAGGCATTTCTTCTTCAGAACGACGGTAGATGATTGTAGCAGACTCTGCTCCAAGACGCAATGCCGTACGCACTGAATCCATGGCCGTATTGCCACCTCCTACCACAGCCACCCGTTTGCCCATAATGACCGGGGTATCGCTGGCCGGATTGGAAGCATCCATCAGATTGACACGGGTCAGATATTCATTCGATGACATCACCCCGGTAGCATTTTCACCTGGAATACCCATAAAATTGGGTAAACCGGCTCCGGAAGCCACAAAAACACCACAGAAGCCATCTGCTTCCAACTGTTTCACGTCGAGTGTCTTACCGACAATACAATCTTTTATAAAATGTACTCCCAATTGCTTCAGATTTTCAATTTCATGGTCTACAATGGCATTGGGCAGACGAAACTCCGGAATTCCATACTTCAGGACACCACCGATTTCATGCAAGGCTTCAAAAACAGTCACATCGTATCCGTGCTTCACCATATCACCGGCAAATGACAAGCCTGCGGGACCGGAACCGACCACCGCCACTTTCTTCCCATTCCTTGCAGCCTTAACCGGCGCAACAGCAACCGCATGCTCACGCTCATAATCGGCAGCAAAGCGCTCCAAGTAACCAATAGCCACGGCCTCTCCTCCTGTTTTCAGATGAATACAGCGACTTTCACACTGTTTTTCCTGCGGGCAAACCCGACCACATACAGCGGGCAGTGCACTGGTTTCCTTCAAGGTTGCAGCAGCGGCCAGAAAATCACCCTGCTCAATGTGCTTCACGAAACGTGGTATATCAATACCGACAGGACAGCCCTGTACGCAGCCGGGATTATTACAATCCAAACAGCGCTTGGCTTCCTGTTGCGCGACCTCGGCCGAAAGTCCGCGATTGACTTCCTCCTTTAGTCGCCGTGCACGATACTGCGCTTCTAACTCAGGCATGTGACAACGAGATATAGCCATTCGTTCCTTGGGCTTCATGGCTTTGCGCAAATCAGTGCGCCACAAAGCGTTGCGCGAAATATCCTCATCCAAACAAGGCATGTGCTCTTTGACGGCCACACCCTTGCATTCCGCAACCTTAACATTCTGAATATCAACCTTTTTCTCACAGCTATCACCTTTACCAAGTTGAGACTCAAACTGTTCCAAGGCCACTTTTTCCGCACTTCGGAAAGCCCCCATACGCTTGAGCATTTCGTCAAAGTCAACGACATGTCCATCAAACTCAGGCCCATCAACACAGACAAACTTCGTAACCCCTCCGACTGTAATACGGCAGGCACCGCACATGCCCGTACCATCCACCATGATGGTATTGAGCGAAACATCTGTAGGTATATTATATTTTTTTGTCAGCAAACAAACAAATTTCATCATGACAGCGGGACCGATGGCAAAGCATTTATCTACCCGCTCACGCTGTATGACTCCCTCTACGCCCTCTGTTACCAAACCTTTCTGTCCGTAAGAGCCGTCATCAGTCATAATAATAAGTTCATCGGACGAGGCACGCATTTCCTCTTCAAGAATAATCAACTCCCTCGTTCGTCCGGCCAAAACTGTCACGACACGGTTGCCGGCCGCCTTCAGCGCCTGAACAATGGGCAACATAGGAGCTACTCCAACGCCGCCCCCCGCACACACAACAGTACCGAAACGTTCCACATGGGTGGCTTTACCCAGCGGGCCTACGACATCAGCCAAACAATCACCAACTCCCAAACGGCAGAGCTTTTCGGAAGAGACCCCAACTTCCTGTACAACTAAGAAAATGGTGCCTTTTTCCACATCTGCCTGAGAAATAGTAAGCGGTATGCGCTCACCGTGCTCGTCTACACGCACAATTACGAAATGACCGGCCTTGCGCGAACGAGCTATCAAAGGGGCCTCAACCTCTATCTGAAATACTTTCTCCGAGAATTGTTTCTTGCTGACTATTTTATTCATTACACATTAATATTTTATATTCAAACATCTGAAGCCCCTGCCCAATACCTCACTTATCCAAACACTCCAGCCTCAAAAGGCATTATGCTTCGTATGAAGTGAATTACCGGAAAAAGCCTTTTATTTTCTAAATATTTGGCAAATATAATGAATTTTCTTTTAGGCATCCCAAACGCGATACTGAAATATCAAAAAAACACATTCACATTAGTCCTCAGAAACAGTCTGTAAAAAAGCATACCTACTCAGCCCAATATCACCCGACAAACCGGTCTATGTAATTTTCCAAGCCTTCCAACTTTAACATTTTTAACCTTCATAAACGTTTCTGCAACCTGTTTTCCTAACTTGAAGTATTGGATTTATAAAAAACCTTATTGAAATTTTAACAGGAATACTTCGAGTTTAAACTCCGATACGGGAAATTTTCAAGAAAAACAAAGCGAAAACATACAAAAATAGCCCTAAAAAACACATAAAAACGGGGATTTCAATAAGAAATCCCCGCTCCGCTATTACAAATATACGACATTTTACAGCCAAAAGCAAATTGTGTTAAAATGGCAAATGCCTATCCCAAAAACATCCCCGTTTCTTCATGGCCAACCTCATCTACAAAGAATTACCTCTCCTGCGAAAAGCCGGTCGATAGGCTCATACCATATCCAGCTATCAGAAGCAGTTGTCAATAATAACAGACAACAGGTCTGCCGGTTATCCTTCATAGCTGTTCAATGACTTAAGTAACATACTGTTAGCCTTATCTATCACGGAATTATCCAGCGATGCCAAATAAATCTGCGTAGTACGTTCGGAAGAATGCCCCATTCCCGCACTGATAACAGAAATCGGCACATTGTGATTACGGGCAGTAGTGGCCCAAGTATGGCGGGCGGTGTATGAACTCAAAGGATGCAAGAGGCCTAAACAGGCTGTCAGTTTCTTAAGAACACGGTTATAATGCCCTAAAGCTGTTTGATATTGTTTATAGGCCACAGATGGATGGAGACTTCTGAGAAACGGGAACACATAGGGGCTTCCTGCCGTTTCTGCTGCATATTTCTTAATGATGCGCGCCATACAAGGCTCTATGCGTACAGTCAGGTACTGTCCTGTCTTACGGCGGACATAACAAAGCACACCGTCTGAAATGTCACTTTTTTGCAAGAAGGCAATATCAACGAAAGCCATGCCACGGGCACAATAACTGAAAATGAAAACATCGCGCGACAAAGCCAGATGTGACTTCGGGCGCAGTTCCAATGCTTGCAGCTTCAGTAATATGTTTTCATTCACCGCACGCTTACGGGTTGAAGCCACTCCAGTATAAACGTCACGGAACAAATGAGTACATTGAAAATCATATAGCCGAGACAATTTGTTACAAATAGAACGGAGCACTCTCATATAAAAGGAAACGCTGTTGCGTGCCACTCCCCGTTGCAACAACCAGGCATTATAGGTTCCGACAAAATCCTCATTCACAAGTGATAGCGGAAGTTCTGCCTTATCTCCAAGAAAGTTTGTCAGACTGTTAAGCGTACGCTGAAAATTTCGGGCAGTCCCAAACTTTTTTTCTGCTTTCTTCTCCTCAATGGCCAAACGAAAAACAACGAGCAAACAAGGTTGGGAAGATGATGACAAATAATCCATAATGATTGTATATTTAAAAGTTAATCAATAAAGTTATCTGCAACATTCTTTTCAACAAAATCCTTTGCCAAAACAGTTCCCGGAGTACTCGGAATTACCAGGATACCTGTTCTTTAACATCGAAAAAATCCTCACCTGACCAAGTTTACTTGGCAGTTTAACACATCACCTGACAAAAAAACAATCCCGACCCGAAAAAAATCCGAGCCAGGATGTCTACACATATAAGCACGCTTTACGCAGCCTGCTATTTTTTCAAATCAAACAAATAGGTAAATTTCACCACGATAGTCCCATTGTTTGAACGAGAGAACACCTCTTTTTTACTATTGCCATATAAATCGCTCAATCCATAATAGTAACGTCCATCCAACATAAAATGTCCCACACGCGTATTCAATTCAATACCGGCACCTGCCGTAATTCCATAATCGAACTTATGTTTGAGCGGCATTTCATATTGTGCATACATGCCGTTAGGTCTGTCGGGATTTCCATCGGCATTGGTAGTCCACACTTCGCTTCGCTTCGTCTTTTCCGAAAAGCCATACCCCACCTGAGGACCGGCCAGAAAATACCCCATCACACCACGGTGCTCACGTCCCCAGCCAAGACGCGCAAGGAAAGGTAACTGAACGTAATCGATGTCACGTTGATACGTATCGGGCAAAGGCTCGTCTTTCCCATTATAAATATCTTCTTTCCACCCTAAACGTGCGAAATTCAATTCCACCTGCAAAGCACAAAGCGTGTTAAAATATTTTTCACTGGTCATACGCAACGTCACCCCAAAAGCCGGCCCCACATGCCACTTCTGCTTGATGGAGGGATCAAACCCCACAGAGTTAAGAGCCACCCCACCGTTAAAGCCAACAGCGAGTGAACTGCGCGCCTCACCTATCTGTGCCATAATTGAACCACACGCACAAAAAGCAATGAACAATGATAATATGTTTTTCCTTATTTGCATTCCTTCTCTGATCTGTAAATAATAAAGATATTACCCTATTTAAAAAAAGGAAACAGGGCAGATCCATATTCCTCAATTAATTATTTAAGCTTCATCTTATCTATCACACGGTCCGGACGAAAATGAATAAATTGCATGCAGTCATTCACCAGGCCCATGCCTACAACCGGACGTATGAAATGAAGTTCATTCTGTAATAATCCGCCTTCTGCTTTACGGCTGAAAAAATCATCGCCATATTTCAGCAAACCGCCAACGGCATAAATACCTACATCGTGGCCCAACAAGCCCATGCGGGGATAAACGGAAAGCGGTGTGGTCTTGAACCAACGGGTATATTCCTTTTCAAAATCAATCGTGGCCTTGTCATACTTATTGTAAAAATAATTGGCAAAAACGTAAGTATTGGCCGCAAACATATCTTCCTGAAGTTCCTCGGCATATTCCATCCAGTCAAGAAAACCCAAAACGGCAAACTGTCCCTGAGGCGACAAACTCTTCATCCATTTTATTTTTTCAAGAACTTGTCTGGCACATTCTTTCGTAGAGGCATCCGGAACGAAAACGGTCATGCGGTTTTGGCCCATCGCCGCTTTCATCTGTCCGGAGGTGTAGCCGGGAGCCAGTTCCGTACAATCATATTGCTTGGTTTTCAACGCTTTGATTAAATCAATCGAAAAATTCTTTTCATTACCATTCTCACTATGCAGAAACACAACTTTTACATCCTTGAATACTTGCGAAAACAAGCGGGCTACAGACTCATTGAGATATTTCTCCGGAGCATTCACTAAAAACAGGTTGGGATTAGTCGTTATTTGCGGCACTTTCGATGAAAACGGTTGTATCCACTTTGTCTTCTGCTTCTGACTTGTAAAAGCTGACATCGCTGCCATATTCTGAGGATAAAGAGGTCCCACTACAAGATCAATATCTTTCAAGTTCAGTTGAGAAATCAAACCGCCCATATCACCACTACTTTTCGGTTCATTAAAAGCATATACATTAATATTCTTGCCATCACGCTTCAAATTACCGACTGCCATAAGAAAGCCGCGATAAAACTCAACGCTACGTTCCACTTCCACTCCTCCGGAAGTCAACGGCAAAACCACAGCAACATTCACCGCGGAGAGCGCATTGCTCTTGTCAACAACAGGTTTCTGCACTTCCGCCTGTTGAGGTTTGGCATAAGGAATACACAAGAAATTTCCTTTTTTTAATTTATAGCCTTCAGCTTTCATCTCCGGATTTGCAGCAATAAGTTCGTCTACGGTAATGCCATAACGTTGCGAAATACTCCAGACTGTTTCCTTTTTCGCAACTTTATGCATTTCACGACAATCCGACCCTGCAATTCCGGTACCTCTCGCCTGTCGTGGTATCATAATCACGGTCCCTATTTTAAGTGATTCTGTCTTCAACGAAGGATTTGCCGCAATAATACCATCTACGGAAACGCCATATCTCTGCGATAGAGAGTAAAGGGTCTCTCCTTGCTGAACCGTATGTCTGCCGGGAGTTTGCTGCGCTGCAACAGACAATGTACCGACTAAAAAGGCTATGAATGTCCCTAACAATATCCGCTTGATTTCCATCTGCATCTGTTGATTCCTTAATTAATATTTAAATTATATTTTCAACATAAAACGATTATCCCGGTAACTGGCAAAACACCATATTCCATAGGAAAAAGTCCCCACTCTTCTTTTAACAGCAGGTTAAATTGAGGCAAAAATACACAAAAACTGGTGACTATAGCAAGCTATTAAAAAGAAATACGTATTTTTGAGCCAAATAAACCGTTTAAACATGACAAGCAAGTACAAATACATTATCTCTATTTTCTTATCGCTAATTCTCTCTATTCCCTTATCCGCACAAAAAAAAGTCTCCAAAAAGAAAACCGCCAAAACCGTCAGAACCATCGATATTACAGAAATTCAGAATTTAATAAAGGCATATCGGTTTGAGGAAGCCGAAGACCTGATTACAGAAGAACTGGATAAACAGGAAAATACCGACAAAAGCAACATCAACCTGATTAAAGAATTACATCAGGCCCGTTTAGGCGCAGAGATGCTGTGTAACACTGAAAAAGTCATAATTATAGATAGTACTGTGGTGAAACGCAGCGATTTTCTGAAATATTTCAACATCAGCCGTGAATGTGGGAAAATAATCCCGCCAAGCGCTATCATTCAAAGTCTTGCCGGAAAACAAACCGGCGCTACGGCTTATATGAATGAATTGGGAGACCGTTGTATATATTCACTTCCTGACTCTACCGGAGCTCTTAAATTAATGTCTGCCGACCGGTTAGGAGAAGATTGGAGTTCTCCCGTACGCCTTGAAGGTATAGGCATTCCTACAGACATTCAGGATTATCCATTCATGATGGCCGATGGAATGACTCTCTATTTTGCAGCCAAAGGCGAAGAAAGCCTGGGAGGATATGACATCTTTGTTACCCGCTATAACAAATCCACAGGAGAATTTGTAAGGGCCGAGAATGTCGGCATGCCATTCAACTCTCCAGCCAACGACTATCTGATGGCCATTGACGAGACTTGTAACATCGGCTGGTTCGTAACTGACCGCAACCAAACAGCTGATAACGTCTGTATTTACCGTTTCATCCCCAATGAAACCCGAGAGGTCTATGATTTTTCCCCAGAAAATGAAGAAAAAATACGCCATATGGCACAACTTTTCAGTATTTCAGAAACCCAGACCAATTCTCAAGCTGTAAAAAATGCTCTTGAACGGATATCCCAAATAAAGAACATTCCCGATAATCACCCACAGGAGGAACATCATTTCATCATTAATGATCAAAAGGTATACACCAACCTCTCCCAGTTTACAAATCCGAAAGCCAAAGAACATGCAATAAAACTGATAATATGGTATGGGCAACAGAACAGTAAGAATAACTCACTGGAGGTTATGCGTTCCACCTTTTCCAAACGGCCAACAGAGCAATTAAAGAATGACATATTGAAACTTGAAAAAGAAATTGCGACTTTACGCCAAGACATCGAAAAAGAAGAGAACCACATGCGACAAGCTGAAACTGAAGGCAAACAATAACAACCTATCCAGATGAGCATAAGTGTCAATAAATTATAAAAACCACGCCATGAAAAAACATTTCGAAGATTCCGAACTTATCATCAACTCAGACGGGACAATATTCCACCTACATTTGCTCCCCAAACAACTCGCCGACAAAGTAATACTCGTAGGTGATCCAGGCAGAGTGTCGCTGGTAGCCGCGCATTTTGAAGAAAAGGAATGTGAAGTTGTAAGCCGGGAATTTCACTCAATAACAGGAAGTTTCAAAGGGAAACGTATCACAGTTCTTTCAACTGGTATCGGTTGTGACAACATAGACATTGTACTCAACGAACTCGATGCTTTGGCCAATATAGACTTTGCAACCCGCGAAATAAAGCCGTCGCTTCGCTCTTTGGAAATTGTACGCATAGGCACATGCGGCGGACTACAACCTTATACACCTGAAGGAACATTCATTGCAAGTACAAAAAGCATAGGCTTTGACGGACTTCTTAATTTCTATGCCGGACGTGACAACGTCTGCGATACTGATTTTGAGAAAACTTTTGTAACAGCTATGGGATGGAAAGGTAATCAATGTATTGCATATCCATACGTTGCAGATGCTCATCCGGAATTAACGGAACGCATAGCTGGTACTGATATGGTGAGGGGGGTGACAATAGCCTGCGGCGGTTTTTTCGGCCCGCAAGGTCGCGAACTGCGCATTCCTTTAGCAGATCCTTCACAAAATGAAAAAATCATGAAGTTTGAGTATCACGGGCTACGTATTACAAACTTTGAAATGGAAAGCAGCGCTTTGGCCGGTCTGGCCAAACTCATGGGACATAAAGCCCTTACCTGCTGTATGGTTATAGCTAACCGCGTGGCTGGCAAAGCAAATCCCAACTATAAAAATTCCATAGATAACCTTATCAAAACTGTTCTGGATCGTATTTGATACATATTTATAAAGAGTAAGAAGTAACTATTTAAAACCATTCCGCTTTGTCCGAAAATGTTATATATTTCCGCTTTTTAAAGTCAGGAAGAAAAAGTGAGATATGAAAGTCATAAGCCTGCATGGGACGGATGATCATTTATATGAACTTGTGGCACCTTTAGTCATGAGTCCGGAAGTCTTATGCTACAATAACAACTATCCATTCAAAACCACTCCTCTACATACATGGTACATCTGCATGATAAACGGAGCCACAGCAGGCTTCATGCCAATAAAGGAAACGACCCGCGGACTATACTTGGATAACTACTACATCAGAGATGATAACCATGATATTTTAGAGGTCTTGATAGCCCATGTCCTCTCTGTTACAGACAAACCAATAACAGTTTTAAGCCACAAAAGACATACAGAGATTTTCCGCCATTATGGATTCATAATAAGCACTGTATTCGCTCAATACAACAAAATGCAACGAACCATTGCGAAAGGAGGATACGACCAATGATTCGTCGGCTTAATGTATATGAGGCAGTACAGGAACGCCTGAAATTGCTTTTTGAAAATTTTGATTATATCTATGTTTCCTTCTCCGGAGGAAAAGACAGCGGAGTCCTTCTCAATCTATGTGTGGAATATATACGCAAAAATCTGCCTGGGCACAGACTGGGTGTTCTGCATCTCGATTACGAGGCACAATATTCTCAAACCACAGAATATGTCAGCAAAAGACTATCGGAAGACAGTGATATTCTTGATATATATCATTGTTGTGTGCCTTTCAAGGTAGCCACATGCACATCCATGCTTCAATCCTACTGGCGTCCTTGGGAAGTGTCAAAAAAGGGTATATGGGTCAGAGAAATGCCTAAAAATTGTTATAAAACTGATGATTTCTGTTTCTTTGAAGATAGCCTATGGGATTATGACTTTCAAAAACTGTTTGCTCAATGGCTTCGCCATAAGAAACAATGTCGTTATATATGCTGCCTTGTAGGCATACGCACCCAAGAAAGTTTCAACCGCTGGCGCACGATCCACAGTGACAGAAACTACAGGCATTTCGGTTCTACAAAATGGATACACATGATGGACAGTCATGTATATAATGCTTATCCCATATATGATTGGAAAACAACGGACATTTGGACAGCAAACGGTAAATTCGCCTGGGATTACAATCATCTGTACGATCTGTTTTATCAAGCAGGAATACCAATGGGGCGTCAGCGCGTGGCGAGTCCGTTCATTTCACAAGCTCTATCAACCTTAGCAGTATACAAGGTCATTGATCCCAGCACATGGGGAAAGATGGTCAGCCGTGTCAATGGTGTCAACTTTGCGGGCATATATGGGAACACGCTCGCTATGGGATGGAAATCAATCAAATGCCCAGATGGATTTTCATGGAGGCAATATATGGATTTTTTACTTAGTACTCTTCCGAATAAAACTGCGGCGAACTACCGAGAAAAACTCCGTGTCAGCATCCGTTTCTGGAGAGAACGCGGAGGTTGTCTTTCAGAAAACACGATCCGTAAGCTTCAAGATAGAGATATTCCAATTTCTGTCGGAAAAACATCAGCATACCGTACCAATAAATTTCCAGTCAAGATGGAATACCTTGATGACATCGACATCCCGGAATTCAAAGAGATACCAACTTACAAACGTATGTGCATCTGCATACTGAAGAACGACCATATCTGCAAATACATGGGATTTGCCCTTACTAAAAAAGAGCAGTCATTAAGAGAGCAAGTGATGAAAAAATATAGATCATTAAGCCATGAAAAAATATAAGAGTCCTGTATATAATGTAATAGCCGTACCTATTGAAAAGATTGTCGCAAACAATTACAATCCCAATGTCGTAGCTCCCCCAGAAATGAAGCTATTGGAACTTTCAATATGGGAAGACGGCTACACAATGCCATGTGTATGCTACCACTTGAAGGACATTGACCGCTATGAGCTCATTGACGGGTTCCACCGTTATATGGTTATGAAAACTTCCAAACGCATATATGAACGCGAACAAGGACTCTTACCTGTAGCAGTCATAGACAAGGACCTGTCGAACAGAATGACCTCTACAATACGCCACAACCGTGCCCGTGGAATGCACAACATTGAACTGATGAGCAACATTGTCGCAGAACTCACACGTTCCGGCATGTCAGATAGTTGGATTATGCGCAATATTGGCATGGACAAGGATGAGTTGCTGCGACTAAAACAGATATCCGGACTAGCAGAGCTATTTGCAGACAAGGATTTCGGGATGTCTGATGAATGGAAAGAAGAGGATTAACTATCGGGAAGATTAACAAAGTACATTCATTTTAAGAAGGGACTATTACATTTCAAAAAGATAAGAAAACAAAAACTGTCCTTGAAAAAAGTTTTTTAAGTAAATGATCTTCAGCAAACCAAATCAACAACAGAAAACAAGAGACTGATTCTTCATAAAACATCAAAACATTATTATAGCGTAACAAATAAACACTCCTTTCACAACTGGATTCAAGAGTGTCTGCCACCTCAAATCCCCCATAATATAGAAGAGAAAAATATCACAGGACTACAATTATTAAGGTTTAATTAGTCAAAAACGCAAAAAAACAAAAAAACAATCGATGTTAGTTTATTCCTTCTTAAAGAATAAAGCTAAGTTTATTCATATAAAGAAAACATATACACTTATTTTTTAGTACTTTTGCTGCAAATTTTAAGGAAGACTATTAAAGCCCCACACTTAATTTCCCAATCTTTCTCATAGGTAATTGATATCACACTAGAATAAACCACCAACGAATAATAAATACGATGAAACGTTCATTTGTTTTTTTCGTGATGACATTGCTCATCGCATGCAATTTAAAAGCTCAAAACGCAGCCTATCAAATACGTGGCACTGTAAAAGATTCCATAACAGAAGAAGCAGAAGCATTTGCCACTATTACCCTTACCCCACAAGGAACCTATCGCCCCACAGCAATGACAACAGCCAACGAGAAAGGGGAATTCAATCTCCCTGTAAAAAGTTCCGGTAATTACACACTTCAAATAATAAGTTTAGGAAAGGCTCCAATAGCCCGTTCGGTCACACTAAGTTCTCAAAAAGTAAAAGACATGGGAACTTTACTCATACAAGAATATACCTCAACGCTGGGAACAGCCACGGTTACAGCCATACGTCCACTCATTAAAGCTGAACCTGACCGTATCGCCTACTCCATCGCCGATGACCCGGACTCACAAACAAACTCCATGCTTGATATGTTGCGCAAAGTACCGATGGTTACAGTAGATGGAGAAGACAACATCAAGGTTAACGGCAGCAGTGGTTTCAAGGTTTATGTTAATGGCAAACCCAATCAAATGATGAGTTCGAATCCTTCACTCATTCTCAAAAATTATCCGGCTTCTGCCATTAAGAAAGTAGAAGTTATAACTGATCCCGGGGCGAAATACGACGCAGAAGGGACATCCGGTATTCTCAATATAGTAACAGCTGCTGAAACAAAAACCACAGGCTACACTATAACACCACACATCAATCCATCCAACCGAGGTCTGTTCGGCAGCCTTTTCGGTATGGCACAAATTGGAAAGCTCACGATATCAGGAAACTATGGTGCAGGCCACATGAAACAACCTGAAGGGACAAACAAATCCGAGCGCGAAACTTTTTCTGACCCTGTCAATCATTTATTGCGTTCCGAAGGTACATCTCAAAATAAAGGCACATTTCAGTTTGCCGGAATTGACGCCAGTTACGAGTTCAATCCACGCAATCTGCTAAGCGTTTCAGCTGGTCTTAACACATATCATGGCAAGTCGCCGCTATCCACTCATTATTCTATGACTGATTCCGAGGGGAAACCTGTTTACAGCTACGACCTGATTCAATATACAAAAATGAAATATGACGGTTACAACGCCAGCGCAGACTATCAACACACATTTAAGAAAGAAGGACAAACTCTGACATTCTCTTATCGCTTTAATACGTCTCCTTCAAATTCACGCACAACATCACTATACACAAATATAATAAATGTCCCTTACCAGCTGACCGACCTCTATGCTGATCCAGACAATAAAGCCATAGAACACACAGTTCAAGCCGACTTTACCACTCCTTTTGGAAAATACCATACTCTGTCTGCTGGCATTAAATACATCAATCGTATTAACCGCAGCAATAACCTGGAAGGCACACGGCCGACCGGTACTGATGAAGAGTTTATCCGCGATGAAGAACGTAGTCTGAATTACCGCCACCGTAACGACATTATGGCAGCCTACGGTGAATATACCCTCAAAATAAAAAAAGCCACAACACGTGCCGGTATACGTTATGAATACTCACATGTAGATGTAAGTTATCCGGATGGTAAACAAATGCCCTTTACCAATAACTTCAGCGACTTTATACCCTCTGTCAGTGTGGGTTATAACCTATCCCAAACCATGATGTTGAAAATGGGATATAACCTGCGGATCGGCCGACCAGACATTTCCTATCTATCTCCCTATGTACAACACCCAACGGCCGAAACACAAACTTATGGCAACCCTAATCTAGACAGTGAAAAAGCACATAATTTTGAATTGGGGTACAACTCTTTCAGCCAAAAACTCAGCATCAGCACCACACTGGCTTATCAGTTGCAAACGAACGGACTCACACCATATACATTCCTGTCCGATAATAATATCCTCACCACGACCTATGGGAATCTGATGCACCAGAAGACACTATCCCTTAATGCCTACATCAACTGGACTATATTCAATGGCACTGTTTTAAATTTCAATTTATCAGGTGATTATGCCGATTACAAAGCTTATCGCTATCACAACGGCAATAACGCACATAATTCAGGATTCAGCGGCAGCCTGTTTGGTGGTCTCCGACAAGATTTGCCTCTTAACCTCAAACTGAACCTCCATGGAGGTGGAAGTCTGCGTTCTCCCAATCTGCAGGGACATCAAGCCGGATTCTATTTCTATGCGCTCAACCTGAGCCGATCTTTCCTTACTGACGATCGGCTTACACTCAGCCTGATGGCCGGTAATTTCATTCATCCCAAGCGTAGCTTCCGTAACAGTACCATAACCGAATCCTTCCGGTCAGAAAGCATTCACACGACCAATTTCATGCGCTTCGGCATGGGAATACGCTATCGGCTAGGATCATTAAAAGCCGTTGTTAAAAAAGCAACCAGAAGCATCGAGAACAACGATGTCATACAACAGCAGAACACGAACAACAGCCAAAGCAGCGGAATGGGACAATAAATTAGAACTATATTACATCAATATCAAAAAACTCAAAACATTTGAATTTTGACGCCGATTCTTGACATACAAAACCTGACCAAAACTATTGGCAGTCTGGAATTGTTCAACAACATATCGTTCTCCGTTTCCGAAGGACAGCATGTCGGACTTATCGCACGTAACGGTACCGGAAAATCAACATTGCTCAACATCTTGCACGGTGATGAAGATTATGATAGCGGCAATATTATTTTTCGCCGCGACATTACCGTTGGCTATTTGGAACAGTCCCCCCGTTATGAAGCCGGCATGTCTGTCATTGACGCCTGTTTCAGCAAAGCCGGAGAACTATCCACACTCATCAGCAGCTACGAACAATGTCTCGCCACTCCGGGCAATCCTGGACTTGAGCAGCTTATTGAAGAAATGGAACGTTGTCAGGCATGGGATTTCGAGCAACGCGCCAAACAAATTCTGACAAAACTTGACATCAGAGAATACAATAAGCCCATAGCTCAACTATCAGGCGGGCAACTCAAACGCGTAGCATTAGCCAATGCGCTACTGACCAATCCCGATTTACTCATTCTCGACGAACCGACCAACCATTTGGATATCGGCATGATTGAGTGGTTGGAAACTTACTTGCAACGTTCGTCAAAAGCATTACTCATGGTTACGCACGATCGTTACTTTTTAGACCGTGTGTGCAGTATCACACTCGAACTTGACGAAAACACACTCTATACCTATCGGGGCAATTACGAATACTATTTGGAAAAACGCGAAGAACGCCTCACCGCCACCAATGCCAACATAGCCCGTGCACAAAACCTCTATCGCAAAGAACTCGACTGGATGCGCCGGATGCCTTCGGCACGCGGCACAAAAGCACGCTATCGTAAAGAGGCTTTCTCAGAGTTGGAAAAACAGGCCAAACGCCACATGGAAGAACGCACAGCCCGACTGGAAGTAAAAAGCGGATACATCGGCAGTAAAATATTCGAAGCGGAATATGTCTCTAAAAAATTTCCAACAGAAAGCGGTGAACCTAAAATTATTCTGAAGGATTTTTATTATAACTTTTCCCGCTATGAAAAAATGGGAATAGTAGGAGCCAACGGCACAGGCAAAAGCACGTTCATAAAAATGCTTTTAGGAAAAATACAACCCGACAGCGGGCGCTTTGTCATCGGACAAACTGTGCGGTTCGGTTACTTTTCACAGGAAGACATCCCCTTTGACAAACAAAAGAAAGTAATTGACGCCGTAAGAGAAATAGCCGAAACCATAGATCTTGGCGGAGGCAGACATCTAACGGCAACCCAGTTCCTCACCCACTTTCTCTTTCCTCCCAAACGGCAGCAGGACTACATATACAAACTATCAGGAGGGGAACGCAGACGGCTGCAACTCTGCATAACGCTCATGACCAATCCCAACTTTCTGATTCTTGATGAGCCGACGAACGATCTCGACATTCCCACCCTGCAGATACTTGAGGAATATCTCATGGATTTCAAAGGATGTGTCATCATTGTCAGTCACGACCGTTACTTCATGGACAAGGTCGTAGACCATCTGCTGGTCTTCAACGGTAATGGCAACGTAGATGATTTTCCCGGCAACTATACCCAATACCGCCAATGGCTTTCACTCAAAGAAAAAGAGGAAATGCCAGTCATCACAGAAAAGAAACAAGTCGTTTCTAACCGGAACACACGCGAGCGTCCCCGCAAACTGACTTTCAAGGAACGTCAGGAAATGACTCAGCTGGAAAAAGACATCGCAGTTTTAGAAGCAGAAAAAAAACAGACGGAAGAAGCTTTATGCTCCGGTTTACTTCCCGTTGACCAACTTACAGAAAAGAGCAAGCGTTTTCCTCTTCTATTGGAAGAACTGGAGGACAAAACCATGCGCTGGCTTGAACTAAGCGAATTGGAATAACAACTGCAAGAAACGCCCGATACAACATTACTCAACGATTAAAGCAACTCTTTAATGACACCACTGGCAGAACGTCTGCGTCCGCAAAATCTAGACGAATACATCGGTCAACAGCATCTGGTCGGCCCTGGCGCAGTTTTGCGCAATATGGTAGACTCCGGACACATTACCTCATTTATCTTATGGGGACCGCCTGGAGTCGGTAAGACGACTTTGGCGAAAATCATAGCCAAACGCCTGGATGTTCCATTTTATATATTATCTGCCGTCAACAGCGGAGTCAAAGACGTTCGTGAGGCCATTGACAAAGCCCGCCGAAACCATTACTTTGGCAGTCAAAGCCCTATCCTCTTCATCGACGAGATTCACCGCTTTTCCAAATCGCAACAAGACGCACTTCTGGCTGCTGTGGAAACCGGCGAGGTCACCCTCATCGGTGCCACAACTGAAAATCCGTCGTTTGAAGTCATCCGCCCATTGCTCTCCCGCTGCCAAGTCTATCTGCTTCACAGTCTCAGCGCCGATGACTTGCAGTTACTGGCCAACCGGGCTATTAATCACGACACCTACCTTGCCCAAAGACATCCTGAAATTAAAGAAAGCGAAGCACTGTTACGCTACAGTGGCGGTGACGCCCGAAAACTTCTCAATATTCTTGACCTTATCGCTGCGGCCACTCCGGAGAATGCCCCATTGCTGGTGACAAATGAAATCGTCGTAAAACTTTTGCGCGAAAATCCCGCCACTTACGACAAAAAAGGAGAAAGTCATTACGATATCATTTCCGCTTTCATTAAAAGCATACGCGGCAGCGATCCCGATGCTGCAACATACTGGCTGGCCAGAATGGTAGAAGGCGGTGAAGATCCGCAATTCATAGCCCGCAGGCTCGTCATTTCGGCAGCAGAAGACATAGGTTTGGCCAACCCCAACGCACTGCTGCTGGCCAATGCCGCATTTGATGCCGTCAGCCGCATAGGCTGGCCGGAAGCGCGCATTCCGCTGGCCGAAGCCACTATTTATCTAGCTACAAGCCCTAAAAGCAATTCAGCCTATCTGGCCATCAATGCAGCCATCGAAGAGGTAAAACAAAATCCTAATGTCCCTGTACCACTCCACTTACGCAACGCTCCCACCCAACTCATGACGCAATTGGGCTATAGTGATGGATACCTCTACCCACATGACTATCCCAACCATTTTGTCGACCAGCAATATCTTCCTGACGAAATAAAAAATCACCGTTTTTGGATACCGGCAGACAATGATCATGAACGGACCGCCACACGGCGTCTTCAATTCTTTCACAACGAAAGCCCAACATAACCTATTATTCTTCCACATGAAGAGTCCGGTCATTCATGAAAAAAAGGAACAATATCATCAGCATGAAATTAAATGGATACAGTTTAAGATCCTTTCTAATTAAGAATTTTAAACACTTTTGGCACGAGCATTGATTTTAACGTTTCTTGCTTTTGCCTCTTCAACATATTATCTTTGTAGGAGAATGATAAGCCGTTCGGATTCGAACGGCTTATTTTGTCTTTTTAGTTTTCAAAAAGCCTTATTCGCGTAAAAATTCCAAGTATTGGATTTCAAATTCCAAGTATTACAGTTTCCCAAAGTTCTATTTCTATGAAAATAAAGTGCTCCAAGAAGCCTATTGATGATTTACAAACCTTTAGAAAAGTTAAATATGTTAATTCTCAATTCGGACAATCCAACGTTCCCTTCACATATTTTATAGAAAAACACATATTCAAATTCACCATAAACAATCACAAAACCATCTTAAGCTAGAACAACTAAAAATTAAAGCTTTCATTGTGATAGAAACATTAAAAAAATCCATTTATATCACACAGGCACAATTATTTCATTCCTGATGTTCCCGCACACATTTTTACAGGCACATTTTAAAGCGCCCAACAACTCTCCTGTTATTTTTTAATTGTATCTTTGCAATAATTTACTATTATCGCGTTTAAGTAATAAATAAGTACAATAAAATATGAATTTCAAAAAGTTCCTCATAGCGATAACCATTTTCGCCATACTCCCTTTAACCGGCAACGCCCAATCCGGCAAGATGACAGACAAACAAATAATGGAATATGTCATCAAAGAAAACTCTAAAGGAACACCGCAATCTGCAATAGTAAAGAACTTGATTGAGAAGGGAGTAGACATCAGTCAAATCCGTCGGGTACGCAAAAACTATGAGGAAGAACTCAAGAAGCAACAAGAAAAGAACGGTTTGAATGAACTGGACAACAAGGGAGACGAACGTAGCCGCAAAAACAACGGAGATAAGCGTCAGGAAAAAACAGGTAAAAGCACATCCATGAAAAGGGATGAGAAGCAACGCCCCAAACGCGCTGACTACTCATGGGATTATGATGACGAAGTGAATCAGATTTTGGAGATAAACGAATATGATGAGGATTATTTCGACAATGATGAGGAATATGAAGAATGGCTCCGCTGGAAAGAAAAAACAGAAAAAAATCCTAAAATAAAAGTATTCGGACGTGACATATTCAACAAAGAAAAACTGACGTTTGAACCCGACATGAACATAGCCACGCCTTCAGACTACCGTCTGGGACCGGGCGATGCCGTATATGTTGACGTATGGGGAGCCTCACAGAAAAACTACACCGGAACGGTGTCTCCCGACGGTAATATTGACATTGAGGGATTTGGTCCGGTTCAAGTGAGTGGCATGACTGTGGCACAAGCCAACAATCATTTACGCTCCACGCTAGGCAGCCGGTATGCCGGCTCTAATGTACGTCTTACTGTGGGACAGACGAAAACCATATCCATCAACGTTATGGGAGCAGTCAAAACTCCCGGAACTTACACATTATCAGCCTTTGCCACAGTGTTTCACGCACTCTACATGGCCGGAGGCACAGATGAAATAGGCTCTCTCCGCAATATCAGTGTATTCCGCAACGGCAAGCAAATAACAACCGTTGATGTGTATGATTATATCCTTAACGGGAATCTCAAGGGCAATGTCCGACTGGCTTCCGGAGATGTCATTATCGTCAATCCCTATGAATGCCTCGTCAACATCACGGGAAAAGTGAAGCGTCCGATGTTCTACGAAATGAAAAAGAACGAAAGCCTGGGAACTCTGATTGGTTATGCCGGCGGTTTTACCGGAGATGCTTATCAAAAAAACGTAAGACTTGTACGCAAAAACGGCAATCAGTATTCCGTCTTTTCTATAGACGAATTTGAGCGCAATGGTTTCCAACTGTCTGACGGCGACTCGGTATTCGTTGATTCCACCCTGCAACGCTATAGCAATATGGTAGAAATAAAAGGAGCCGTATTCCGCCCCGGAATGTATCAGGTCGATGGCAACATCGCCACTATCCGCCAACTCATAGAAAACGCCGGTGGTTTTACTGAAGACGCCATCCGCACACGTGGCATCCTGCATCGCCGGAAAGCCGACCGTTCACTGGAAGTCGTAGCGCTCGATCTGGAAGGCATCCACAACCACACTGCGCCTGATATCAGCCTGCGTAACGAGGATGTGCTCTTTATTCCAAGCAACAAAGAACTGAAAGAAAATCAAAAACTCACCATTACAGGAGAAGTTCTCTATCCGGGAGACTATGAATATGCAGAAAACACCACCGTGGAAGACCTTATTCTGCAAGCTGGCGGCCCCACAGAAGCCACTTCGCTGGTTAAAGTGGATGTTTCGCGACGCATCAACAACGCTAAAGGCTCCACTGCCCCTGAAACCATAGCCCAAACTTTCTCCTTTGAACTGAAGGAAGGATTTGTCGTTAACGGACAGCCGGGATTTACCTTGCAACCTTATGACGAAGTTTTCGTACGCCGTTCTCCCGGCTACATGGAACAAGAACACGTAACCATTACCGGTGAAGTGACTTTCACGGGTAAATACGTTCTGACAAAGCGCAACTACCGCCTGAGCGACTTGATTAAAGCAGCCGGCGGACTGAACAAATCGGCCTATGCAGCCGGAGCACGACTGGAACGTTTGTTCACTGAAGATGACAAAGCTAAGCGAGAGTCTATGCTCAAAGCCATAACAGGCAATGACACTATTGATAACTCACTGCTGGATGTCATAAAAACACGGCCTGTAGGTATCAACTTAGACAAAGCGATAGCCAATCCCGGTAATGAACAATGGGATATCGTCCTGCAAGCCGGCGATAAAATTGTCGTACCTGAAATCAGCAATACGGTTTCCATCAATGGCGAGGTGATGCTTCCCAATACTGTGGCTTATAAAGAAGGCGCAAAACTAAGTTATTACATCAACCAGGCCGGTGGATACACAGATAAGGCCAAAAAGAGCAAAGTGTTTATCGTCAACATGAACGGTACTATTTCACGCTCCAATTCCTCTAAATCCATCCAGCCCGGCAGTGAAATTGTTGTTCCGGTCAAAGCTGAGAAAAGGAAACTCTCATTCACTGAAATTATCAGTATGGGTAGTCTGATGGGAACATTGGGCGCTATCATTGCGACATTAGTAAAATAAAACAAGGCAAAATGCAAGTACTACGAAAAATAGATTTAGGCCGTTGCTGGTTTCTAATTAAAACACACAAGAAGTTATTCATTATAACGGAAATATGCGCCGCCACAATAGCACTGGTCATTGGATTCAGCATTCCAAGAACCTACCAGGCCACGGTAAAATTAGCTCCGGAAACTTCAGGAGGAGGCCTAAGCGGAAGTATATCGGCATTAAGTTCAATGATGGGAATGAAAGTCGGTAATATGATGGACGAAGATGCCATTTCCCCAGAACTATACCCCGATGTCAAATCTTCTCCTGATTTTTTGTTGGGACTATCAAAAGTACAAATACAAACCCTAGACAATAAGGTTGCCACAGACTACAAGACTTATCTGGCAAAACACACAAAGACAACTTGGTGGAACTCTCTGATAAGTAAAATCAGTCCTAAAGACAAGGACAGCACGATAAAAAAGCAGGAATTGAAAGACAATCATATTATTCAATTGTCATTAAACGACTATCTGCTTCTTAAAAACATAGATGATGCCATAACTTGCACTACAGATAAGAAAACAGGCGTCATAACCATAAGTGTAATAGACCAAGATCCTAAAGTAGCTGCTCTGATGGTCGATTCTGTACGTAGCCGCTTACAAAACTTCATAACCGGTTATCGCACTCAGAAAGCTCGCAATGACGTTGAATATTTCACCAAACGATATGAAGAAGCCAACAAGGAATATAAGAATGCGGCAGCACGATATGCGACTTATTCGGACGCACATCAGGATTTGAGCCTTGAAAGCTATAAGGTTGAGAATGATAATCTTGAAAATGAAATGCAATTAGCCTACAACATCAAATCCGAATATGCCACGAAATTAGAATTAGCCAAGGCTAAAGTATCGGAACAGACCCCGGTTTATACAATAGTACAAACTCCGATGGTTCCGGTGAAACACATTGCACCACGCCGGAGTATCATTCTGCTCATGTGGCTATTCTTAGGTTTTGTAATATCTTTTCTATTGGCTCAAAAGAAAACACCAGTAAACATCGTTCTAAAGGAACAGGTATAAAATAAACCTGCCACTATGCTAAATAAAAGTCGCCTCTTGTCCATCGAGAAACGAAGTTCACGCACAATATTAAATATCGCAGCCTCTTTTCTAATAAAAGGATGGGCCGGCATTATTCAAATAATACTAGTTCCATTAATCCTTTTATGCTTGGGGGAATATATAGCAGGTATTTGGCTAACGGTTTCATCTCTTCTCGTTTGGGTAGAATCATTCGATTTAGGACTTGGCAACGGACTAAGAAACAAATTGGCTGAATGTGTTGCAAAAAATGATTGGCACAGTGCCCGCCAAGCTGTATCTACAACATTCATTATCATAGCAATACTTGTCATTCCTCTCATAATCATCGCACTAGGCATACTTTTCAATATAGATATTTACAACATACTGAACGTAGACCGAACAATAGTTTCGGATTTACATACAACGATTACAGCCACAATTATTGTCATTGGATTCACTTTCATTCTAAAAATTGTGGGAAACATCTATCTTGGTCTACAGCTACCTGCCATCAACAATCTATTAGTAGTTCTAGGACAAAGTCTGGCAGCATTGGGACTTTACATATTTCATCTCTACTTTGGAACACTGACACTCCTGCAAGTTGCGCTTATATCTACCATAGCACCGGTTATGGTATATACATGCGCATATCCAATCACATTCCATTTTTACAAATCATTACGCCCATCATGGCACTTATTTGAAAAAAAAATGGTCAATGAGCTTTTCACGAAAGGCATGCAGTTTTTTGTACTTCAAGTAGCAGGAATAATATTGTTCTTATCTTCAAATGTCCTGATATCATCGCTGCTTTCACCGGCAGAAGTTACACCTTATCAAATTGTCTATCGCTATTTCAGTTTTGCCACTATGCTGTTCGGTATTTTGGTAACTCCACTTTGGACGGCAGCAACAGATGCTTATACTAAACAGGATTTTGTCTGGATACGTAATGTAACTAAACGAATGAAATATTGTTTTCTATTGTTTGTGATATTAATTATCATAATGTCACAGGTCGCGCCTTACATCTACAGAATATGGGTAGGTGAAAATGTATTCATCAATCCTGCCCTCACGTTTATGATGTCTGTCTATACTATAATACTGATATATAGCCTTTATTTTGCGCATATTTTGTTTGGAATCGGTCACATTCGCCTTCAAATGTACGTCACTTTAGCAGAAGCTGTAGTATTTTTTCCATTAGCCATAATCGGTGCAAAAGTAGGCGGAACACCGGGAATAGTCGCAGCCTTATCCTTTGTCAACATTTTCTGTGCTGTTACGAACACCATTCAATACAAAAAAATAATTACCGGCACAGCCTCCGGCATTTGGATCAAATAAATATGTTCATCGCATTAATTGTCATATTTGCCTTACTGTGGGGGTATTTATTTTTTAAATACTCTGATATATTCTCACCTTGGAGTGTGACTTTACTCATTTGGATATTCATTATATCCATGTACTCATTTTTAGATCACGGATTATACAAAGCTGACAATCAATTTATAAAAGCCATTCTTATTTGGAATACAGGATTTTGTGTATCTTCTTACCTTTCATTTAGGATAACTCCGGCTTATCAAAAAGAAAGTTGGGCTAAAAACTATCAGACTATTAAGATTATCAAGTGGATATGCCTCCTTCTAGTTCCTTATATGCTCTATAAGTCCATATCTTTTGCATTGACAAACGGAAGTGTAGCCGATTTGATTTTCAACTTACGCCAACAAACAGTTCTGGAAGATTCTGGTTTTAGCTTAGGGCCACTGATCTATTTAGTACACGTGGCCTATGTTCTCCTGCTTGTTACGATTGATGAGGAAAAGATAAATCGCAAACAATTTTGGCTAGCCTTTATTCTCTGTTTCACCTTTTTCATCGTAACTATGAGTAAGTTGACTTTGTTTATGATTATAGTCAGCATCTTATATCTACTTTATGTCTATCGTAAGATAACAATCAAACCATTCCTGATTTGCGGTATCATATTTTTCGTATTCGGACTTCTCTTCACCAACTTGCGTGTTACAGATTCGAGTGGAGAATCCGGATTTGACTTCATGGATTTAGTGGGTATGTATGTCGTTTCACCTGTCGTTTCTTTCTGCTATGAAACTCCATGCTCTTCCGACTTATGGGGAGAAAATACATTCAGAGGATATTATAGTTTGATGAATGCTTTAGGATTTGTAAATTTTATTCCCCCAAAATTTCAGGAATGGGTATCTGTACCTATCCCAACAAATGTTTTTACAATGATGTCCCCCTATTTTAAAGACTTTGGATATTCCGGTTTAGCTGTTCTGAGCATTGCCGAAGGCATCTTTATGGGCTATGTATATAAGAATTCTGAAACTGGAAATAACATCATGCGCCTAATCTACACGTACATACTCACCCTCTTAATCCTTCAATTCTTTGATGAACTTTTCCTCGTAGGACTATCCAATTTCATACAAATTGTAATACTTATCCTGCTATGTCATACAAAGTTCGTCTTTAATGAGAAAAACATAAATTAATGGACAAGAAATCAGATATATTCCCAATCATAGTTTTATACTGCTGCAAGTTGAGCGAATCCAAAACCTATAATTCCTTATTAAAAAATAAAGGAATCAAAGCCATTATGGTATATGACAATTCCCCTCAAAACTATCAACAGGAAATGATGCCAGATAATGTCATATACATCCGTGATTACTCCAACAGAGGAATATCCTACGCCTATAATACAGCGGCACAATATGCTTATGAACACAAATATGACCGCTTACTTGTTTTGGATCAAGACACCACATTCCCAGAAAATGCCTTAGATGCTTACTTTAATGCCGACAGAAAAACAACTCTATGGGCCCCGACCATTATTACAAAACAAGGGAAACGACCGTTATCTCCTGCCGATATAAGAAAAATGAGAATAAAAGCTGTAAAACTTCCAGTCGGCAAGCATTCTCTTTATCATTATTTCCCTATCAATAGCGGTATGTGTATATCTTTAAAAGCATACATGGAAGTTGGAGGTTATGACGAAAACATACATCTCGATTTTTCTGACTTTCAATTCCTGCGTAAATTACGGCAACGCAATGAAGAATTTCTTCTTCTTCCAACCCTTGCATACCAAGATTTCTCCAATGAAAAAACCGACATAAAGAATACCATCCACCGCTACAGCATCTATATTAAGGATGCCAGAAAGTGTAAAATTAATGGTACAAAAGAACGTCTGCAACACAAATATTCCGTATTTTTGCATACATTATCTTTAACTTGGCGTTTTCGTTCTTACGCTTTCATAAAATTGTATTTATCATAAATAGATAAAATGATATCCGTCTGTATTGCCACATATAACGGAGCGGCAACCATCAGTGCCCAACTTACCTCCATTATCCCCCAATTATCTCCTGAAGATGAGATCATCATATCTGATGACAGATCCTCAGACAATACAATAGAGGTTATACAAACATTAAAGTGTCCTCTGATTAGAATTATCCAGGGGCCGGCTGCCGGTTCGCCTATCCCCAATTTTGAAAATGCGTTGAAAGCAGCCAAAGGAGATTATATATTCCTTTCCGACCAAGATGATAAATGGAAGCCGCAAAAGGTACAAATAATGATGAAAGCTTTAGAAAAGGCAGACTGTGTATTAAGCGACTGCTCCATTACCGACAGTAATTTCAATGTCACTCATCCCTCTTTCTTCAAATGTAATAACACCAAAAACGGTAAGTATTACAACTTGCTTTTCAAAAACGGTTATATCGGCGGAAGCATGGCTTTCAGACGCTGCATATTAAATCGGGCACTTCCATTTCCCCGTCACACCCCAATGCACGACCTTTGGATCGGAAATGTCGCAGCATTTTTTTACCGGATGGCATTCATTAGCGAATCTCTGAGCTATTTCCGCCGCCATGGACATAACACCTCTACAAGTTCTCAAAAAAGCATCAACCCATTGAGTACAAGGCTCAGTTATCGTTTTATCACAATAAGAGCATTATTACGTCTGGCGTTTTCTCATCCTTCCCCCAAGCCATGAAAAAATTAAAAGTTCAATCTCTACCCATCGAGAAAAATCGTCCCTCCATATAATATACATCATCGTCCTTCATAATGACAGAAAGGACAATATTGCTACAGACTCATTCATTTAAAAGAGTTCTTGGTAAAATAAAGGAAAAGGTTTATTTACTATGATTAACGAAATAGTATATCCTATCATAGCGTTTATTGTCAGCGTCTTTATCACAATCATCTGCATGCCGCGACTATTACGTTTCTGCAAACACAGAGGGCTCTATGACATGCCCAACGACCGTAAACTGCACCAAAACAAAATCCCTCGTTTAGGTGGTGTTCTTTTTGTTCCAGCTACGCTCATCGGCGTTATGAGCGTCATCATCTTACTTATGCTGACAAACAGTCACTTGCCAGTATTCGATGCTTCAGGTTTTTTGATTGTATCCGGTATCTTTCTCATTTACCTTATTGGGATTCTTGATGACTTATTCGGACTTCCTGCAAGTCTTAAATTCGGCATACAATTCATAGCGGCTTTATTTTTACCTCTTTGTGGTTTGTACATCAACAACTTATACGGATTTTGCGGTATATATGAGCTTCCTGTTATTGTGAGTTATCCTTTCACTATTTTTATTGTACTTCTGGTAGTAAACGCCATTAATCTCATTGACGGTATTGACGGTTTAGCTTCCGGCGTGTGCTTACTGGCTTTAGGAGTATTCATTTTTCTATTCGGACAAATGCATCTTACTGATTATGTCGTATTCGCTTCTGCTTTAATGGGTAGTGTCATCGTTTTCTTTTACTATAACATGGCCGGAAATGCAGAACGTTTCACCAAAACATTCATGGGAGATGCCGGTAGCCTGATGCTAGGATACGCTCTGGCCTATCTGGCCATAAAATATGCGATGAATGATACTCGCGCACTTCCATACAGAGCCGATGCCATCCTTATGGCCTACACTTTGCTCATCATTCCTTGTTTTGATCTCATAAGAGTAGCTTTGGGGCGACTTCTACGCGGCACGTCCATTTTTCATGCCGACAAGAGCCACATTCATCACCGTTTTCTTGCAGCAGGTTTCACAATGAGACAAACACTTGTTATAATACTCTTTCTTCAAACTGCTTATATTATTATAAACATGTTACTTTGTAAATTGTCAGTCAATCAAGGTATCATTGTAGGATTAGACATAATCATTTTCCTTCTATTGTTCCGCCTACTATCTTTAAAGGAGAATGCACACGTCTCTATATAGAATACTTCCATATACCATCTTTTAAAGTTAAAAACATAGACCTTCCACAGATGAATACCTCCTATAAAGTTTCATTCTCCATAGTCCTGTATCAACAAGATACAGAAGAAATCCAACATGTGCTCCACTCCTTGTTACTTTATGAAGGAGAAAAAACCATCTATGTCATAGATAATTCGCCTAACGACACTTTCTCTTTTGTCACAGATATCAATGATTGCATTACTTACCGCCACATGTCTGAAAACGTCGGTTTTGGTGCAGCCCATAACAAAGCCTTTCGAATGGCCAGAGAATACGGCAGTAAATACCATTTCGTTGTCAATCCCGACATTTCTTATGACAAAGATGTTGTTAGTCCAATGCTGGCTTTTTTAGAGGAGCATGAAGATATCGGGCAAATGATGCCCCGCATACTCTATCCTGACGGAAAGAAACAATACTTGCCCAAACTGTTACCATCCCCCTACATGTTATTCTGGCGTAAGATGAAACATCCGCTCCGAATACATGAAAATTATATGAATCGCTTCGAAATGCGTTCCATGCTCGATAACCGTCCTTACGATGTAGCCTGTGTCACCGGCTGCTTCTCTGCTATACGCACAGAACTGCTGGAAAGGACAGGCGGTTATGACGAACGGTTTTTCATGTATTTTGAAGACACTGACCTCACTCGCCGTCTACACGCCATTTGCCGTACAGTTTACTATCCGTTAGTCCATGTCAAACATACTTACGGACACGGTGCCAGCAAACACTGCCGTTTATTTTTCATTTTCATTTCATCATGCCTCAAATATTTTTTCAAATGGGGATGGTTTTTCGACAGTCAAAGAAGACAAATCAACCAGCATGTATTGAAACAAATAGAAGCATAACACATGATCATTCATCCATGATCAGCTAAATTAAAAAAACAATGAATGAAAAATGAAATGCACCCTTTTTTTATGGTGCATTTCATTTTAACACAATTTGCTTTCTTACAGAAAATATCGTATTTTTGCAATAGCCAAGCGGAACCTTCCATCGTAAAGTCCCGCTTTTTCTGTATATTCAAGGCTTTTCCCAACAGATTTTCCCCGTATTTATGCCATCAATTCCCCGTATTACAATTTAAAATCCAAGTATTCGAATTGAAATTCCAATACAGACTTTTTACTTGGCAATAACGGGAACCTATATTTTAACAATTAGGAATGTATCAAAACGTTAAAAATGTTAATCTAAAATCATCCTTCAGAACCTTGTCTGACCAAGTTTCTCCACTTTGGCACGGTATATGCATTTGCCCTCTCGCCCAACGCACAACATCCTTATTTCTCCAATGACCGGAAACATCCTCAGAATCCATGGCCATATAATCCAAGAGAGGCTGTTCTTTTAATCGGAACTGCCCGGCCAAAGCATACTTCTTGCAATATGGCAATGCCATGACTTCATTGACCAACAAAAATATAAATCTGTTGATTTAATCTACTCCCAATATCCGAGTTATAAATCAATACAAATCTCTCAAACTTCCTTCAAAAACTTTGGAATTTCAACTACAAAATTACTACAAAAAAGTGAAATGCAGAAGGATATAGTGATAGAATTGAGTTACAGGGGTTTCAGTCGGGCATCCGATTATTCGTGAAGCCATCGCAATCACCGCTGAAGCCAAATCAGGACGCCGCTACGTTACTTGTCCGTAACCATGCCCGAAAGGGCGACAAACGGACACGGACAGCGAAACAAGGCGTTAAGGATTAGTGAGTTATTGACAACTCACGCAACAAATCCGGTTACGGAAAAAGATTGCGCCGTTCCTCCCCGTTTTGCGTACCGACACCGGACTCTTCACCAACTAATTTTGAACCTAAAAAAATTAAGGACGATGAAGAGTACATTTTCAGTAATCTACTATCTCAAAAGAGCTTGACACCAAATTATGTGCTGACGTTGAGTAATTTACATTAATGTTACGCTCTGTCGGGTTACGATTTGCCAACTTGCAGATTTCATCGGATTTCTCAGTCTTGCTTTTTTCAAATAACGCTTTATGTGTGCAAAAATACAAAATGTAATCAAAAAATTCTTTCAGTCAGCTAAACTTTGACTGTATTTAACTGTTTCGAATTCCCTATTATTTGTTTCTCACTATTTGCTGGATGGATTTTGTTATCCAATAATTAACTGTTGTTTTATAATTGGATATATCATTCAATTGACACGATGATTCTTTTATCAGGTTCTTGAGACCATTGCACTTGGTATGTTTTTCCATTAATTTGGTCAAGCATGATGAAATTATAATTATTGGTTGTTGGATATAAAATAAAGCGTCCATTGACTTCTTCGTCTTTCCATACAACTGAATATAAAGATAGTGCTGTTTCAAAACGTTTGTCATCTTCAAACGACCATTGCACTTGCCAAATACGACCATTCCTTGTATCAAGTTTCAGAAATGTCCACATATTAGCTGTCGGATATAGTTTATATCTTGCAACTTCATCAACACTTCTAACAACTGTTGCAGAGTCTGTAACAGTTTGTGCGTATAATGTGTAAAACATCATCAAGAAAGCACTTATGATAAATAGTCTTTTCATATCATGTCTATTAACAATAATCATCTATTCCGTCTTCACCTTCCCATTTAAGTCCCTGAGCCAAAGTAAGAGCCTTTTGCGCACCTTGTTCCTCAAAGAACGTTGTTCCTTCATGCACGTATTTCCCGTCCTCAAATGTTATAGTAATCATTGAGAACTTCTTTATTTCATCATCTGCATGTGTGATTATCACAAGGCGATTATCATTACATGATGCAAAATCATCTATAAAATGTGTGGCATATTGATTTTTAGTTATGACAGCACCTTTTTTCAAATTGTTCAGATAAGTGGTCAGTGGCCTATCTCCAACTTCAGAAGGACAGAGTGGGAATTCTGTTGGTGTACGCCAATATCTTTGCATGGCATTAGGTGTTAATGATTCGGTCAGGCTATCTGTGTGCGAATCAATACTAATCATATTGCCAATTTGTTCCAAAGTTACATTTATATTATGTTGTTCTCTCTCAAAAGGAGATTTCTTCTCTTCCCTTCCATAAGGAGTATAAATCCATTCTCCAATAGCTCCGCCTAAAGATTTCTCATTATTTTTTGTTTCTGCCCAGGCGCACAATCTTTCGTAAGAGGCTTTTGCTTCTTCCGGTGTTACGGTTCTCATCCATTCATAATTTGGATTGTCATCGACAAACTTCTGTATTATTGAAGGGTCATTCACAAAAGCCTCAATGCTCCCACAAAGATGTTCTATTTTCTTTCTTGTTATCGGATTGTTCAACGCATTTTCTAACTTTGTCAGCCATCTGAGGTTTTGAGGTCTGTTGTTCCTGCGGTTGGTATCAATGTGATCAACGATGTGCTGAGGTGTGGGAGGTTCGCCAAGAAAAGCGAAAGCCACAATTCGATGTACCCGTTCTGTCCCAATTCCCATATATCCAGTATTCTCATTTGGCTTTCCGAAAGTCCACGTATTATCATCTTTCCTTATACGCTTTCCTTCTCGTGCATGGCGTAATACAGCTCCGTTATCACGAACGGAATAATGTTCTCCTTTATAAGAACATTCTTTTATTTCCGTATAATCATTCAGAATAGAATGTATATTCATTGTTTATTTCCTCCCAATCTTGTATAAGTTTCAAATGCAAAAGCTAAAAATTTGTACCATTCATCGGCTGTTTTATAATCCAATTTTACATTTACACATACTGACCTATAAACAACATTAGTGCATACTTCTACCATACGGCCATCATCGCTAAAGGCAGGAGATATCGGAAGTGTAGCGCAATTACCTATACGCTCTTTTAGGGTTTCACCTATAGTGAAAGTAATAAAATAGTCAGACAATCCAAAATCAGGTGTAGGGCAATCCTCATATCCAGGTTCATCTAATTTACTGAAAACTATAGCTGAAGACTTTCCTAATTTGCGCAGTATATCTGGTACGACATTTAAGAACTGCGATACAGCTTTTTGCTTCATTACCTCTTCTTCAGATTCTTTGCTGTCGTTTATCAGTTCCACATCCTCGGCAAGTTCCTTAAAGAAATTGCGGTTCAGTACTTTTGAAATTTGCTTCAACTGAGCAATATCCATTTTGCTACGTTTAAAAATGTCATAAACATTATTTCTTTGGCAGCAAATCATCTTAGCAAATCCAGTAATCGGAATTTGTTGTTTGCGAACTTCATTTTCTATGAGTTCTCCTATAGTTCTTTTGTTTGTCATATTAACAGTTTTGATTTTACAATGCAAAGTTATATGACATCCGACAAAACATCGTAAAACGTGTGTATCATCTTATTGTACAACTTTTATTCTTCCAATACTTCGTCATCATCGAAATTTTCGCCCTCAATCTGAACATCTTCGCCAAGCATCTGCTTATAAACAATTTGCACGGTCTTATATTCGTCATCATCCATGTCGTATGATGCTACAATCTTGTTCATGTCCTTGTCAAACAGATACTTCATTTCCCCGAAAACGATTTGCCCAGCATTGTTGTTGGCACGAAAACGATGTCGAGCTTTAAAACCTATAAACAACTGTTCTTTATCCAGCATGGTTTTCAGTTCGTCTGCAAGTTTCTTTGCTTTTTTCTCCGCATTTTTTTTATTCTGTGCGTTCTCGTCATATTCATCTTTTGCTTCTTGATATTCATTCTTGCTATAAGCAGATTGGTATGGTCCGCTCCAAATAGACATTGAAGATTTTGCACTCTTCATCTTTCTGTCATATTCATCAATAGACATCCCTATTTTGCATAATTGTATTGTTTTTTCATAAAATACAGGATCATCAAAAGGAGTAAATGCGCTATCAACCTGAGTTTCCGCCGGGTCGTACGTTTCAGGATGATACAATGTTTTCTTTATATCCTCTTCTATCAATGTGTTCGCCTTATCTTCCAGCGATTTGCTGCATGATGCAAACAATGTAACGAGCAAAGCTCCTAATAATATTCTTCTCATATTCTTTGTTTTTTAGTTACAAATATGAGCAGAAATCAAATATGAGCAGAAATCAAATATGAGCATCTTTAGGCTCTACCTTTCCTGCGGCTATATCAAGGTATCTCTGATACGAAGAGCTGATTTTATCCGCATGCTTAAAAATATGTCCCCAAAGAGATTCAGCAACAGAATAGCATTCATAGTGATGAAGCAAAAGCGTAAGTTGCTCAAGGCGGTTACCCACCACTTCACCATAGCGGACAGGAAATTTAAGCAAGGTGACACCATATCCAAAATCTCCTCGTTCAAAAAGAATTTGAGCCGCATCATAGAAAGCATTCCATGCACTCCCTGTCAATACAAAAAGAGAAAGAAGTTGGTGATTAGCCGAACTATACTGACCCAAATGTATCAGACACAAGGCTAAACGATGAACAATGCGTTCACGTTCGCGATGTCCACGCGGACAAAAGTACCCGGCCCTACGATACAATTCAGCCGCAGCGTCATAACGACCGGCTTCATAGCATTTACCGGCATAGACCATACAAGCCGTGAAATCCTGCTGCAAATAAGCTTGAGTGACTCCCTCATTCGAGAAAACGTCTACAGCATCAGCATCAAATTTGGCATAATTCTTTAATTTCTGGGCCTCACCATCAGTGTCCGTTATCGCTAAAGCATATTCGCAAGAGTCATCACATTCATCGTAACGTCCCATACGATATTGGCATGTAGCCAAACGAATCCAAAGCGTTTCATCAAAGGGGCATTTGTCTATCATGTCATTAAGCATCGCTTTGACACGAGGATAATGGCACACAGCAGCATAACATTCAACCATCAGAGCCTGTACCTGAGCATAATCAACGTAATCATTCGAAATTTTAGAAAGAAGGAAAAGAGCATAAAGCGCATAACCGTAATCAAAAAACAATTCCGAACAATCATAAAGGAAATCATAGTCCGTTACTTCAAGGCTTGACGGCAAAGCAGAATAAGCCAGTCTGGCCGCCACATGAGGCTGAGCACAACGTACTTGTTGCTCAACTTTGAAAAGTAAGCTATCATAACCGCTAAACCCGGAAAGCGCCAAACAGTTTGATGCTTCAGACCAATTGCCTTCATCGGCATACCAATGTGCTTGCGTCAATCTGACTTCAGGATTTTCCGGATCTGTTTTTTCGGCAAAATGGCGGCACAATTCCGCTTCAAAAACCATACCAAATCCTGAATAATAATCCATGAGGTCCAAATAGTCTGAAACAGACAGCGATGGGGGGAGTATTTCATTAAAAGCCTGCTCAAAAGTTTCGGCCAAGACTTTTATGTCTTTCTTGTTATTATCGTCCATTATCATAAATAAAATAGGTTACAACACTTCCAGCAAATTATAATGATTTAAGCCCAAATATCCCATAAGAGAAAACTTTCCATAACTTTTCTCCACACTGATTTAGTAAAACGAGGCACAAGTAAGCAGGCTGTCAACCCACGTCTTGCACCTCGCATTCATAAAATCTTTTTCCGTTGCTGTCTGTTTATTGCTTTGCCCAACTGTCCTTCAACCCAACAGTTCGGTTAAACACCAAATGTTGAGATGTTGACTGCTTGTCATAAGTAAAATAACCTATGCGCTGGAACTGCAAATAACGGTTACTTTCCTGCTCCGCCACATACTTCTCAACATAACAAGGATAAAGCGTTTTGAGAGAATCAGGGTTAAGAAGTTCCCGGAAATCGCGATCATCAGCCGAAGGGTTTTCCACACTGAACAGGCGATCATAGAGACGCACTTCCGCTTTCAGACAATGTGCGGCACTCACCCAATGAAGTGTACCTTTAACCTTACGGTTGGCGCCTTCCAAGCCACTCTTACTTGTCGGATCATATTCACAGTAAATTTCCTCAACAGTTCCATCAGGCCCTTTCTTACAACCTGTGCACTTCACAATATAAGCATTTTTCAAACGCACCTCTTTGCCCGGTACCATGCGAAAGAATTTTTTGGGAGCTTCTTCCATAAAATCCTCACGTTCTATCCATAGCTCACGGCTAAAGGTTATCCTATGCATACCGTCTTCTGCATTTTCCGGATTGTTTACAGCCTCCATCTCTTCCGTCTGCCCTTCCGGATAGTTTGTTACGATAAGCTTAACCGGATTAAGCACCGCAGAAACACGCAATGAACGAGCATTAAGATCTTCACGAGCGGCAGCTTCCAACATGGCATAATCATTAAGGGCATCGAACTTGGTATAACCAATCATATCAATGAACTTCCGAACAGCCTCAGGCGAATAGCCACGACGACGCAAGCCACAGATAGTCGGCATACGAGGATCGTCCCAACCCTCTACCAACTTCTCTTGAACTAAAGCCAATAATTTGCGTTTGCTCATTACGGTATAAGTCAAATTAAGCCGATTGAACTCATACTGACGGGGACGATTATCTTGCAGATCTGTGCCTTCTTTCAGCTCATCTACAAAAAAATCATAAAGCGGACGATGAGGAACAAACTCCAAGGTACAAATAGAATGAGTCACTCCTTCAAAATAATCACTCTGACCATGAGCAAAATCATACATCGGATAAGCTTTCCATTTCGTACCAGTGCGATGATGCTCTTTATTTATTATACGATAAATAACCGGATCACGGAAATGCATGTTCGGATTAGCCATATCAATTTTAGCCCGCAACACCATTGCACCTTCCGGTAATTCTCCACTATTCATTTTCTCAAAAAGCGCCAAGTTCTCCTCTATCGGACGGTCACGGAAAGGACTGGCGACTCCAGGCTGAGTAGGAGTACCCTTTTGCTGTGCTATTTGCTCGCTGGTCTGTTCATCAATATAAGCTTTACCTTCCTTTATCAAACGCACGGCAAAATCCCACAGTTGCTGAAAATAATCAGAAGCATGATAGATATTGCCCCACTCAAAGCCTAACCAATGAATATCCTCCTTAATGGCGTCAACGTATTCGGTATCTTCTTTTTGAGGATTAGTATCATCAAAACGCAAGTTACAAATACCACCAAACTTTTGGGCTATACCAAAATCCATGCAAACCGCTTTAGCATGTCCTATATGAAGATAACCGTTGGGCTCAGGCGGAAAACGTGTTTGTAAACGACCTCCGTTTTTACCGGCTTTAAGATCATTGTCTACAATCTGCTCAATAAAGTTCAGACTCTTTTTTTCTTTTGCTACTTCGAGTTCGTTATTCTCTATCATAATTTTATGCTATAATCAATTGGCCATTTCCGAAATGAACTTGATACGCACCAACCGGATTTCCTCCTCGGTGTAGTCGCTTCCCATTTCTTCCAGAGCATCATCAAGGTCATCGGTTTCAGACTCCTTGAAATATAAATAAATATCACTGACGTGATCCTCATCCATTATGTCTTCAATGAAATAATCTATGTTTATTTTAGTGCCGGAATAAACGATAGCCTCAATTTCATCAAGCAATTCGTCAAATTCGATCCCTTTGGCCACAGCAATATCATCAAGCGCCACCTTACGGTCTATACTATGAATAATGCTTACCTTTATTTTAGACTTGTTGGCCACAGTACGGATACGCAAATCTTCCGGCCGTTCTATTTCATTCTCCTCACAGTGTTGCTTAATGAGTTGACAGAATTTAGCTCCATAGCGTTTTGCTTTGCCAGCTCCTACTCCGGGAATGTTTTGAAGTTCATCTATATTCTGAGGATAAATAGTAGCCATGGCTTCCAAGGAGGCATCTTGGAAAATAACATAAGGAGGAACATCCAAATCCTTACTCATGCGCTTCCGTAAATCGCTGAGCATTTGATAGAGTGCTGGATCCACAGCACAAGCTGCTCCACTTTGCATGAGAACAGCCTCTTCCTCTTCATCAAAGTCGCGGTCTTCGACTATTTGAAATGACGTCGGTTTCTTCAGAAATTTGTGGCCTGCCGGAGTAACTTTCAGCACCCCATAATTATCCACATCCTTTTCTATATAACCTGCAATTTGTGCCTGCCGGATAACAGCAAACCAAATTTTGTCATTAACATCGTCCCCACAACCAAATTCTTCTATATCATTATGTTTATGGGCACACACTTCATCTGTAGCACGTCCTACAAGGACGTCTTTTATATAATCATCTCGAAAATTTTCCTTGGTTGCAAGGATAACTTCGATTACGTTACACAAATAGTTCTTTGCTTCCACTTGTTTTTTAGGATTTAAGCAATTGTCACAATTTCCACAGGCATCCTGAGGGTAAGTTTCCCCGAAATAATGAAGCAGCGATTTACGACGACATACCGAAGATTCAGCATAAGCAGCTGTCTCTTTCAACAGTTGCCGGCCTATATCTTGTTCAGCAACAGGCTTTCCCTCCATAAACTTTTCCAGTTTTTGGAGATCTTTATAGGAATAAAAGGCAATACAATTACCCTCTCCCCCATCACGACCAGCCCGGCCTGTCTCTTGGTAATAACCTTCAAGACTCTTAGGTATATCATAATGGATAACAAATCTGACATCTGGTTTATCAATGCCCATACCGAAAGCTATGGTAGCCACAATGACATCGATTTTTTCCATCAGAAAATCATCCTGCGTTTTCGAACGGGTTGCAGAATCCATTCCAGCATGGTAAGCTTCAGCCTTTATATCATTTGTACGTAAGACTTCAGCTAACTCTTCTACCTTTTTTCTGCTCAAACAATATATAATGCCACTCTTTCCCGGATGCTGTTTGATGTACTTAATTATATCTTTATCTATTTCTTGTGTTTTAGGACGTATCTCATAATAAAGGTTCGGACGGTTAAAGGAACTCTTATACTCCATGGCGTCAAGAATACCAAGATTTTTCTTGATATCCGTGCGCACCTTATCCGTAGCCGTAGCTGTCAATGCTATAACCGGAGCGTTCCCAATTTCATTGATTATCGGACGTATATTGCGATATTCCGGCCGGAAATCATGCCCCCATTCAGAGATACAATGAGCTTCATCTATGGCATAAAAAGAGATTTTTATAGAACGCAGAAATTCCACATTCTCTTCTTTCGTCAGCGATTCCGGAGCCACATAAAGTAATTTGGTACGACCGGAAATGATATCAGCCTTAACCGTATCAATCGCCGACTTAGCCAAAGAGGAGTTGATAAAATGAGCTATTCCATCATCCTCACTGGTATGTCGAATGGCGTCAACTTGATTCTTCATCAAAGCGATAAGTGGCGAAATAACAATTGCCGTACCATCCATAATAAGAGAAGGCAACTGATAGCACAGCGATTTTCCTCCTCCTGTAGGCATTAGCACAAAAACATTATGGCCCTCCAGGAGACTCTCGATAATGGCCTCCTGATTCATCTTGAAGCTATCGAAACCGAAGTAACGCTTCAGTGGCTCATGTAATTTTAGTTTCTCGTTCATAAGACGTCAGGTTAGTGAACTACCCCTTGCGGGATACAACGCCAGCTCCCAACCGGTGATTATATATCAACGAATATGTTGTATTCCGGTTATCGGAAACTGATATTACCAAACAAAGTTATAAACAAGTTTCGATATTACATAAAAATCAGCCAAAAAAATCAATTATTTTTTACTACTGCCGAAATAACCACAGACTAACCGTCATCAAATTAGCTTCATGTCTAATATATTAACCCATATTATAATTACCAGTCCTTTTATCACAATATTGCGTTCGCTTTATCAAACTGCTGCTTGGCATACTCTTCCGTGACAACGAAAATTTTATCTTCTGCCGAAGGCAATTCATACATTGCATCCATCATAATACTTTCCACAATAGACCGCAAGCCACGGGCTCCCAATTTATATTCTACGGCCTTATCAACAATATAATCGAGTGCCGAGTCCTCAAACGTCAGTTCGATACCATCCATATCGAAGAGTTTCGCATACTGCTTTACAATTGCATTCTTGGGCTGGGTCAATATCTGACGCAAAGCGTTTCGATCAAGCGGCTGTAAATAAGTGAGAACCGGAAGACGACCGATAATTTCCGGTATAAGACCAAAAGACTTAAGGTCTTGCGGTTGAATATACTGCATAAGATTAGCGGCATCTATTTTTTTTGCATTCTGCACAGAATTGTAACCGACAGTGTGCGTATTTAAGCGCTGGGCTATTTTCTTTTCAATGCCATCAAAAGCACCACCGCAAATAAATAGAATATTACGCGTATCTACATGAATATAATCTTGATCAGGATGCTTACGTCCTCCTTTGGGAGGGACATTAACCACTGATCCTTCCAGAAGTTTAAGCAAACCTTGCTGAACACCTTCACCGCTCACATCGCGTGTGATGGAAGGATTATCTTGCTTGCGGGCAATCTTATCAATTTCGTCAACAAAAACAATACCTCTCTGAGCACGTTCCACATCAAACTCCGCCACTTGAAGTAAACGTGACAAGATACTTTCCACGTCTTCACCCACATAACCGGCTTCTGTGAAAACCGTAGCATCCACAATGGTGAAAGGTACTTGAAGCAAGCGGGCTATAGTGCGGGCTAAAAGCGTCTTTCCGGTTCCAGTAGAACCAACCATTATGATATTCGATTTTTCGATTTCAACATCACTTTCATCCATCTTCTCTTTTTGAGCCAAACGTTTGTAGTGATTGTATACAGAAACCGACAGATATTGTTTGGCAGCATCCTGCCCTATAATATATTGATCAAGATAAGCCTTTATTTCCTTTGGTTTAGGAACCTGCTGAAGATCTATTCTGTTTTCAGCATGACGATGAACCGCTAAAGACTTATCGGCTTCTTTCACAATGTCGTAAGCCTGCCTCGCACAGTCATCACAAATATTAGCCTCCACACCGGTGATAAGAAAACCAACCTGGTTCTCATCGCGGCCACAATAAGAGCATGTTCTTTTTTTCTTCATTGGTCAAGCTGTTTAATGCTTATGTTTTCAAACCGCAACCGCCTTTCAAGGTTTTCTCTTCAATACTCTATCAATCATGCCATATTCCAAAGCTTCCTCGGCCGTCATCCAATAATCACGGTCTGAATCGGACCACACTTTCTCAAAATCCGTATGAGAATGTTCGGCTATGATGGTATAAAGTTCTTTCTTCAACTTTTGAATTTCACGAGCAGTGATTTCAATGTCTGAAGCTTGTCCCTGTGCCCCACCCATCGGCTGATGTATCATCACCCGACTATGTACCAATGAGGAACGTTTGCCTTCCGTTCCAGCAACGAGTAAAACAGCGGCCATAGAAGCAGCCATTCCGGTACAGATAGTAGCCACATCGCTTTGTATAAACTGCATGGTATCATAGATACCTAACCCCGCATAAACTGAGCCACCAGGTGAGTTGATATATATAGAGATATCCTTACCGGGATCACACGAATCCAAATAAAGCAACTGGGCTTGCAACGTGTTGGCAGTATAATCATCGATCTGCGTACCAAGAAAAATGATACGGTCCATCATCAGGCGTGAAAACACATCCATTTGAGTCACATTGAGCTGACGTTCCTCTAATATGTAAGGATTCAGATATTGATTCTGACTCTTAATAACATCATCAAGCACCATAGAGTTAAGCCCAAGATGACGGGTGGCATATTTTTTAAAGTCTGTCATACTTTTCTTTCTTAATTTATTTTATTCTATATATGGCCTGAAGATTATCCGTCAGTTCAAGGAACAAGGACTGAACCTGAAAAAAGAACTTACAACCTTACTTAGGGCCAAAACCATCTCTTGACAATTGACGAGTTATCAGGTCTGCGGGCACAACACGAGCAGCCATTCCACTTTGGCCACTTGCTCATTACACGCCAACTTAATAACTCGTCAACAAGAGGATAAAACTCACCTCTCCGCAAGCGGATCAGTTGAACATCTTACCAAAATCTTCTACAGAGATGCTCTTATGATTGAGCGTTACCACTGTCTTAAGAACAGCAGTAAGTTTAGTATCAATGCTACGCTCCACAAGAGCGTTCACCTGCTCTTTCTTCTTGAGCATTTCAGAGGCATATTGCTCCAAATACTCATCAGGAATATTATTCATGCCATACTGGGCAAACTGGAAGCGTGTAGCCTGAATGGCAGCAGCCTTAACGTCCTTATCTTCGATCTTGATGTCATTTGCAGCGACAAGCTGTTCTTTAATCAGGTGCCACTTAAGTTCTTCTATGCTCTTTACATAGTTTTCCTCTACGAAATTATCATCCTTGTCCGGATTGTTGGCTTTCATGATTTTCTTCAGCAATTCATCGGGGAACTCCAGCTGACCAACCTTATTTTCCATATAAGCACGCACGTCAAGAAGGAATTTGTAGTCACTGTCAGCCGTACGCTGCATGGCAATACCTTCTTTTACCTTATTACGGAATTCCTCTTCATTTTTAACCGCATCCTTGCCAAATACCTGATCAAAGAAATCCTGATTGAGTTCGGCTGGAACGAAACGGCTGATTTCCTCTACCTGGAAAGAGAAATTACCGGCATATTCACCTACTTTTTCTTTTTCCACCTTCAGGAGAGCTGCCACTTCCGTCTCGCTGCCTTCATAAGCCTTGGAGGGACAGAAAGTGATAACATCATTTTTCTTAGCGCCTTCAAAAATTTTCTTCTGATCGTCATTTTTAAAGTAAGTCGGCATCAGTGAAACCTTTTCCACCTGCAAGCCACCATCTTTAGGCTGACCATCGGCATCAAGCTCAGCTATCAGACCACGCAGGATGTCACGTTCTTCATAGCTTTCTGCCTCTTCCGGATGTCCGGCCTGCTGGGCAAGCTGCTTCACCTGGGCGTCCACCTGTTCGTCACTGACCTCAATGTCATAGTAATCAACAGTGTCATCCTTTGCCAGCTCCGCCTTAAATTCAGGGGCAAGGGCTATATCAAAAACAAATTCGAAATCCTCCTGCTTTTCAATATCCTGCGGCTGCTGTTTTTCACTGCTAAGCGGCTCACCGAGCATATTGACCTTGTTTTCCTTTATATAATTGAACAAACTGTCGTTGAGCAATTTGTTTACAGCGTCTGCCTTTGCCTGCGGACCATACATTTTCTGCACGAGTCCCACGGGCACCTTGCCGGGACGGAAACCGGGCATCTGAGCCTTCCGGCTCATTTCCTTGATAGCTTTTTTTACGTTGTCTGCATAGTCTGCCTTTTCCATCTTGACGGTCAAGACAGCACTAACGTTTCCATTCTTTTCTAACGAAATATTCATAATTATTCTAGTATTGTTATTTTAAATCAAAACAGAACTTTTGGCGTGCAAAGATAACACAACACAGGCGAAAGACAAAATTATTCTTAAAGAAACTTACATACAGCATCTTTTAGGCACAAATTGCAACATCTAAGAATCGAACAGGCCCGTTATCTGCCTGATATCTTCCATTTTCGAGGAAAGGCTTATCGTCTTGCCTTTAATAGAACCAGCCAATGACACATACAATAACGGCCGGTCGTATTCCTAATCTACAACCGGCCGTCAGCACAAAAATCAGTGTCACAAACGCACCTGATTTACTTGACGAGCATCTTGCGCGCGGTGCCGTCGGAATAACGCACGATGTTCACGCCGCGGTGAGGAGTGGCAGACTTGCGGCCGCTCAGGTCATAATAGCCTATGACGGTGGGGGCATCCGGCGTAGCAGTTTCAACAACGCCGACACCCGTGGGGGCATCCAGCGTCGTAAAGGTCAGTTCCTCGCCGTAGGTGGTTCCTGTGGCGGTCTTCACGAACGCGCGGCAGCAATAGGTCGTGGCGGGCAACAAGTCACGCAGCTCAGCCCTCATCACCTGCCCCGTGGCCAGAACCGTCTGCACATTACCGGCGACAGCGGCGTCATTCACGCTCATAGCTTTGGCGGCACCGGAGTTCAAAGGCCAGTATTCGAAGCCTTGCTTCTCTATGGCATCGGTGCCGGCCAGGATGTAGCCTTTCATCCACGCGCTGCTGTGAGTCACTTCGGCAGCGGCATAAGTGTGTACAGTCGGCTCAAAGTAGCTGAAGTCGCTTGGGTCGAACGTCACCCAGCCACCATAGTAATAATCTCCCTCGGCCGACTTGTAGAAAGCTCTCACATTATAATAGGAAGTAGACTGCAGGTTACGGATGTACCCCTCCAGTTGTCCGCCGTAGATGGCGGCATAACCTTCGCCCGGTGCAAGCGATGCCGGTGCATCATATTTTTTCCATTGGAAACCCACGCTGGTCTCGTCCTCGCCGATGTTGGTCGTGGCGGCCACGATGGCACAACTGTTCGACACGCTGCGCGGCTGCAAGGTGATCAGTTCAAGAGCCGGTGTGACAAATGTCTGACTGGCACTCTCATTGCTTCCCTCCTTCGTTCTGACATAACAAGTCACGGTATATTCCGTTTCCGGCTTTAGTCCCGTTAATATCAGCGTATTGCCGCCGTCATAACCGGTAAAGCCGGCCTCCGACACATGGGCGTCTCCTGCGGTATGGCTTCCTCTGAGCGTAACACTTGTCGGTCCCAAATCCTGTTGAACTATGGCAGGTTGCAAGGATTTGGTCGTAAACGAAAAGCCGTCTTTCGTAACTCGTTTCGAACCATAATCGGCAAACAGCGTAGCATAATATTTCCTACCGGGAACAAGATCGGTAAGCACAACTTTATCATCCTTACATTCATAAGTTTTACCATCAAAGATAATTCCTTTTTTCGTTGGCGAACAACTCTCATCTTCACTTGCCGTTATCTTCAATGTCGCTGTGGTCTGTGTTGTGCTATTGCTTGCATCTATTACAAGTTCCTTGGTTCTCACAGTTTCCGTCTGACTTCTTTCTTCTCCTTCCGCGGTTTCATAGGTCACAACTATTTCATACGAAGTGTCAGGCTCAAGACCGGTTACAGTGTACAAGCCGTTCTCATCGGGAGTGATTTCTGTACCACCAAATTTCACGCTCCTAAGAGTTGCTGTTATATTATGCGTATTCATTCAGAACAATCCGAAATGACATATTACACAAATTGGCTTCATTTACAGAAATGAAATAAGGAGCCTCTATATTCCTTAAGCTGTGTTTCCAACTCCTACGAATAGCTTCAAATTCTGTATTATAGGCAATAATGACAGAAAGAGAATTAAGTCCTTTAAAGGTATAAGCATCAAGTTTTAATTGTTTACCTAAAATATAAAGCGGAAACAATTTACAATCATCAAACGCATAACTCCCGATGCTCTTTAAAGAGGAAGGAAGGGTTATAGAGGTCAGGCCACTGCAACCATAAAACGCATAACTCCCGATGCTCGTCAAAGAAGAAGGAAGGGTTATAGAAGTCAGACCGCGACAATTCACAAACGTACGTTCCCCGATGCTCGTCAAAGAAGAAGGAAGGGTTATAGAAGTCAGGCCGCTGCAATTAAAAAACGCCCAATCCCCGATGCTCTTTAAAGAGGAAGGAAGGGTTATAGAGGTCAGGCCACTGCAATCACGAAACGCAGAATTCCCGATGCTCGTCAAAGAAGAAGGAAGGGTTATGGAAGTCAGACCGCTACAACCACGAAACGCATTAAACTCGATACTCCTCACAGAGGAAGGAAGGGTTATAGAGGTCAGGCCACTGCAACCTTCAAACGCAGAACTCCCGATGCTCGTCAAAGAAGAAGGAAGGATTATAGAACTAGTTTTTCCATTCGGAACAGCGATTAATTTTGTTTGGTCCTTATTACACAACATCCCGTCTACAGAACTATATTTAGGATTACTATCTGATACATTTATAGAGGTCAGGCCAGAGCAACTATAAAACGCAGACATTCCAATACTCGTCACAGAGGAAGGAATAGTTATAGAGGTCAGGCCAGAGCAACCATTAAACGCACCATCCCCGATACTTGTCAGAGAAGACGGTAGAGTTATAGAAGTCAGACCGCTACAACCATAAAACGCAGACCTTCCAATACTCGTCACAGAGGAAGGAATAGTTATAGAGGTCAGGCCACTGCAACCATAAAACGAAGAACTCCCGATGCTTATCACTAAATATTCCTTATTATTATAAGAGATGCTGGAATGATTATATCACTTTCTCCTTCTTTGTAGTCGCTTACACTTGCCGTTGAACCCCTCCTATCAAATTTATAACATATGCCGTCAATTTCAATTTCAACTTCTTGTCCATAACTATTGGCCACGAAAAGGAATGCTGCCGCCAGCAGCAAAAGTTTGTGTAGTTGTTTTATCATTTGTTTGCTTGAATATGAAAAGGCGTGTACCATTCTTCTGCTTGCCTTTCTCCAGGTTACCGCCAAGTGACCTTATCTCCAACAAGCACAGAACAGTTCACACCTTTCGGGCGTGAACCTTCAGTCTGCTTGTCCTCGGAGATGAACATTGGCGGTATTCAGAGAAAGAGAACAAGAGCTAAAAGCTCAATATCAATATTGATATATTTTTATATGTCCGATTTCAAGTTTTGAGGGATGGAACGCACTTTTTCGGTTTATAGTACTTTTTAATAATATTAACCTGCGGGAGTGTACAGTCTTATGACCGGTACGACATTTCCCAATTTGCGTTTTTCTCTCTGTCTGTTTCTTAAAGTAAGCGTTTTAAAGGGTGGAACAATGTTAGCTGCGGAGACGGGGCCGGCGGAACAACAGTTCACACCGAAAGCCACGGCATCCGCCTGCAAAAATACGGATTTTATCGGAAACGGGGCGCATAACTCCCTGTTTTTATGCAGAAACAAGGGCTTGAGCGCCATGAGACGGAAAGACCCCGACAACAGCGCCGCCCCACCCTCACCCGAAGAGGCAGACCCGACAGCCGGACAGAGTTAGCGACATGCCCTCACAACCCGGTTTCAACGCCATTTCCCATTTTAACATTTCTTGCTTTCCGGCAAAAAATGTTGTATATTTGCAACAGCGAAGAGGGCTGTCCGCCGGGATGGCCCTCTTTTCCTTTTAAAATCAAGGTGAAAACCGACATCAGAAACCGGTATCGGGCCGAAAAAAAGTCCGTATTGCCGTAAAAATTCCAAGTATTGCTTTTCATATTTCACCTATTGCTTTTTCCAAAACTTCTTACCGACCGGCATAAATCGCCTCTTGAAATGTAACGGAAAGTTAAATATGTTAATTCCCAGAATGTCTTCCGCGCCCTGAAACGGCCTCTCCCATACCTGCCGATTCTCCCAGTTTAGCCATGACCTCCCACACAGACCGCATTCTTGTACAAGCAGACATCAGAAGGTGGCATGTCTGAATATCAAAATTACCTCATCCGTATTATCAACCTTTCAAAAAAACTTATTTTTGTTTTGCATTTTTAGCGGTTTCCCTTAACTTTGCAGTAAAATGTTGAAGTAACGTATATTACTCACTATATTTATTAATCGACATGGAATATTCACACGAAGTTCAAAACATGTGTTGCGTGGCTAAAGGTCCCAACCATGGTCCCGCTCCCATACCCGAAGAGGGCAAGTGGGTGCAAGCAAAGGAAATCAAGGACATTTCGGGCCTGACCCACGGTGTGGGCTGGTGTGCCCCTCAGCAGGGAGCCTGCAAACTGACGCTCAACGTTAAGGAAGGTGTCATCGAAGAATGTCTGGTAGAGACCATCGGTTGCTCCGGTATGACGCACTCTGCCGCCATGGCCAGCGAAATCCTTCCAGGCAAGACGATTCTTGAGGCTCTTAATACCGACCTCGTTTGCGATGCTATCAACACAGCAATGCGCGAACTTTTCCTTCAGATTGTTTACGGCCGCACACAGAGCGCTTTCTCTGAAGGTGGCCTTGTGGTTGGCGCCGGCCTTGAAGACCTCGGCAAAGGCCTCATCAGCCAGATGGGTACCCTCTACGGCACCAAGCTCAAAGGTACCCGCTATCTTCAGCTCACGGAAGGTTACATCACAAAGATGTTCCTCGACAAAGACGACCAGGTGTGTGGCTACGAATTTGTCCACATGGGCAAATTCATGGATGCCATCAAGAAGGGAGTTCCTGCCGATGAAGCCCTCAAGAGCGTAACCGGTACTTACGGCCGTACCAAGGAAGAGGACGGAGCAGTTAAATCAATTGACCCACGTAAAGACTAATAAGGAGGACTGCAATTATGATTAGAGAAGTAAAATTTGAGTCACAAGACCGTCGTATCAAGCAGATTCTCGCTTGTCTTAACGCACACGGTATTTCGTCAATCGAAGAAGCTAACCAAATTTGCGAAGCTGCCGGCATCGATCCTTATCAGACCTGCGAGGAAACGCAGATGATCTGCTTCGAAAACGCCAAGTGGGCCTACGTTGTAGGTACCGCCATCGCCCTGAAAGAAAAAGCCAAGGACGCCGTTGCCGCTGCCGAATACATCGGCGAAGGCCTTCAGGCTTTCTGCATCCCCGGCTCCGTTGCCGATGACCGCAAGGTGGGTATCGGCCACGGCAAACTGGCCGCACGCCTCCTCTCTCCTGAAACCAAGTGCTTTGCCTTCCTGGCCGGACATGAGAGTTTCGCCGCCGCCGAAGGTGCTATCAAGATCGCACAAATGGCCAATAAGTCAAGACCTGCAGACAAACCTCTGCGCTGCATCCTCAACGGTCTGGGCAAAGACGCTGCCATGATCATCAGCCGCATCAACGGTTTCACTTATGTGCAGACTAAATTCGACTACTTCACCGGTGAGCTCAAGGTTGTAAAGGAAATTCCTTACAGCAACGGTCCCCGTGCCGCCGTAAACTGCTACGGTGCCGATGACGTGCGTGAAGGTGTTGCCATCATGTGGAAAGAAGACGTGGATGTATCCATCACGGGTAACTCTACCAACCCCACCCGCTTCCAGCATCCCGTTGCCGGCACTTACAAGAAAGAGCGTATCCTTGCCGGCCGCGAATACTTCAGCGTAGCTTCCGGTGGCGGTACGGGCCGCACACTCCATCCCGACAACATGGCCGCCGGTCCCGCCTCCTACGGTATGACCGACACCATGGGCCGCATGCACAGCGATGCCCAGTTTGCCGGTTCATCTTCTGTACCTGCTCACGTGGAAATGATGGGCTTCCTCGGTATCGGCAACAACCCGATGGTAGGTTGCTCAGTGGCCTGTGCTGTAAATGTTGACTTAGCTTTGAACAAGAAGTAAGCAACCTGACTACTTAATTATAAAAACCTCCTGTGATTTTTCTGAGTCACAGGAGATTTTTATATACATTCTGTCTTCCAAAACAAGTAAAATCATATTTTTTCAACAGAAGGAAAATCCAATGTGCTGTGAATATCATGTATCTATTGTTCAGGTTTTGCACTCAACCGAGGACTATCCTGTCGGATTTTTGTTTAAAAACCTCTAAACACATTTTATTCCGCTCCATACTTCCATGAGAATCAGACAAATCACAGGAAACAAGAAAAAATATCTGCCACTCCTTCTCATTGGCGATGAACAGGAAAGCATGATAGACCGCTATCTGAACTGTGGCGACATGTTCGGTATGTTCAATGGAGAGGAAATCATAGCCGAAATTGTCATAACCAACGAAGGCGGCGGAACATACGAGATCAAAAACATAGCTGTGGCCTCCGGCTATCGAAAAAAAGGCTACGCACGCCGTATGGTAAATTTCACAGAACAATTTTACACCCCTTATCTCTTTCGTCTGAAAGCCGGTACTGCTGAAACCGTTGAAATGGACACCTTTTACCGCCGTCTAGGTTTTGAGGCAAAAGGCCGTATCGAAAATTTCTTTACTGATAACTATGACCATCCTATCATAGAGTGTGGCATTTATCTGAAAGACATGATTTATTATGAAAAAGACTTTCCTCACCACATCAACTACTCCCAACATCTCTCCAGACGTCTGCACAGCCATGACATCATCGGGCTTTATCATCTGGCTCTCAACGATGTGAAACTACATCATCTGCTTTTTCAACTCATCGGCAATGAAAACAAACGCGCGGCTACAAATGCGGCCTGGGTGTTTTCCCGACTTAGTGAAAAAGTTCAGAATATCTTCACCGGACAACAGCGGCAACAGTTACAGAACATTGCCGCTGAAACTAAAAACGATACATTGTGCCGCCTGCTGTTGACAATCATCCTGAATGTCAGCAAATCTTCAAGAAACACTTTATCAGACGGACTTTTTCTTGAGTTTTGCCTGCACAACATCTCAAATTCCCAACGACCATCGGGAATACGGGTATTATGTCTCAAACTGGCGTATGAAATAAGTCGTAATTATACTGAAATACAGGAGGAACTCCAACAAACTATCGCCCTGATTGAATCAGGGCCACTTTCCCCGTCACTCACATCCGCCTGCACAAATATTCTCAAAGCCATGCAGAAAAACAAGACATAAATGGATATCTGACCTTGTCATGTAAATCTAAGGCATCTCCTGCAACAATAATTCATAGTCTACGACATCAAGCCAAAGCCCTAACTTAAAACCTACTTTTCTAAAATGAGACACTTGCCGGAACCCTAGCCGTTCATGTAACCGGACACTGGCCTCATTACCTCCCGTTATACAGGCTACCAAAGCTACATATCCCAGCGCACGGCAATCGTCTATGACACGTTGCATCAACATTCGCCCAACACCTTTCCCTTTACAATCCGCAGCCACATACACAGTAGTTTCCAACGTTTTAGCGTAAGCCGCCCTTTCTTTCCAAGGGTGGGCATAACAATAACCTATTATTTTACCGTCCTCCTCACAAACCCAATAGGGACAATGTGTTGCAGTATCTGCAATGCGACAACGCATATCCTCATCTGTCAGTTCCTCTATTTCAAAAGAGGCTGTACTCTCTTTCACATACACATTATAAATATCGGCTATTTCACCAGCATCGGCTTCCGACACCCGTCTTATTATCATAATCAGTTCATTTTTATTTCGGGGACAAAAATACGAAAAAGAACAAGAAGCTGCATACAGAAGTGCAAAAACAAAAAGGTTTGCTTTTACGCTTCATTGATTTGCACTATCTTTGCAGAAATTTTTTTAACAACCATGAAAAAGGTAGTAGTTAAGGACAAAACATTTAAAGTTTGTATTTCTCAAGAAAAGATCAGAGAAAGAGTGAAAGCCATCGCGGCCGACATCTCCTGTGACATGGCTGGCAAAAAGCCGCTTTTGATAGCCGTGCTAAACGGCTCATTTGTTTTTGCAGCAGACCTGATGAGAGAACTTGATTTTCCCTGTGAAATTTCCTTTGTCCGCCTGTCATCTTATGCAGGAACAGCATCCACCGGGAAGGTGAGAGAGCTTATCGGTCTGAGCGAAAGCATTGAAGGGCGCTCCGTTATTGTTGTGGAAGACATCATAGACTCCGGCTTGACGATGCAGGAAATGCTTACCATGCTTGCAGAAAAGAAACCTGCAGATGTACGTATAGCTTCATTATTGGTCAAACCCGACAATCTGAAAGTAAACTTGGACATCCGCTACCGCTGTTTCGACATACCTAATGATTTCATAGTAGGCTATGGACTAGACTATGACGGAGAAGGCCGTAATCTACCTGACATTTATGTAGTAGAAGAATAAACTCTTACCAACTGTTTTCCAGAAAAGATAGAATAAAACCATTTTACCATAAAACAAACAATCAATGAAGAATATTGTCATTTTTGGTGCCCCCGGCTCAGGGAAAGGCACTCAAAGCGATTTGCTCGTACAGAAGTATGGTTTCAAACATATCTCGACAGGTGATGTACTACGCGCTGAAATCAAGAACAATACAGAACTTGGCCAAACGGCCAAATCATACATAGACAACGGCCAACTCATTCCCGATTCTCTGATGATTGATATTCTGGCCAGTGTTTATGATAGCCTCTGTCCTTGTGAAGGGGTTATCTTTGACGGTTTTCCGCGCACCATTCCCCAGGCTGAAGCCCTAAAAGACATGCTAGCCAAACGAGGCACGGAAGTGGCAGGCATGCTCGAACTTGACGTCCCTGAAGAAATGCTGATGGAACGTCTTATAAACCGAGGCAAAACGTCAGGACGTGCCGATGATAATGCTGAAACGATAAAAAAACGCCTTGATGTTTATTCCGCCCAAACCTCCCCTCTTATCGAATGGTATGAAAAAGAGGGCAAACGTCACGCAGTAAAAGGTTACGGAGCACTGGAAGAAATCAATGCTGCTCTCTGCGCTGTCATCGACAATTTATAATCAACAGGAAATTCATAAAGAGTTTAAGGGAATTATTCCGATGTCTGTGACAAAGGAAATGCCTTTAACTCTTAACATCATTATGTCCCTATCATTCCACGAAACCTAATTTTATCATGGCCGAAAGCAATTTTGTCGACTACGTAAAAATATATTGCCGCTCAGGAAAAGGCGGTCGCGGCTCTATGCATCTGCACCGTGCCAAATATCAACCTAACGGCGGTCCGGACGGTGGCGATGGCGGACGAGGTGGCCACATTTATCTGCGTGGCAGCCATAACTATTGGACTTTGCTCCACCTACGTTATGAACGTCACGTCTTTGCCGGACATGGCGGCAACGGCTCCAAAAGTCTCTCACATGGTAAGGACGGCGAAGACCGCTACATTGATGTTCCTCTTGGCACAGTGGCCTACGATGCCGACACCGGCAAATATCTTTGCGATGTAACCGAAGACGGACAACTTGTAATGCTACTCAAAGGTGGACGAGGCGGCCTCGGCAACTGGCAGTTCCGAACAGCCACCAACCAAACGCCGCGGTATGCACAACCAGGAGAACCGATGCAGGAAATGATGGTTATTCTAGAGCTAAAACTTCTGGCCGATGTAGGACTTGTCGGATTCCCCAATGCTGGAAAATCCACTTTGCTTTCAGCCCTGTCATCTGCCCGTCCAAAGATTGCAAACTATCCATTCACTACCCTAGAACCGTCACTCGGAATCGTACCCTATCGGGAAGGCCGTTCATTCGTAATGGCAGATATTCCAGGCATCATCGAAGGAGCAAGCGAAGGGAAAGGACTTGGACTGCGTTTTCTGCGACACATTGAGCGCAATTCCCTATTGCTGTTCATGGTGCCGGGAGACACACAGCACATTGGCCGAGAATACGAAATTCTTCTCGAAGAGCTCAAGAAGTTCAATCCTCAGATGCTTGACAAGCACCGTATACTTGCCATCACCAAAAGCGACTTGCTAGACGAAGAACTTATCGGCATGCTACGTGAGGAACTGCCACAGGACTTGCCGGTAGTATTTATTTCGGCTGTCACGGGAAAAGGTGTTGACAATCTGAAAGATCTGTTGTGGGAAGAACTCAACAGCGAAAGCAACAAGCTACAAGCTATCAGCGAAGGTGGTACCATCATTCACCGCAATCGCGACACTAATCTTCTGGCAAATGACTTCGCTGACTGGCAGGACGAAGAGCTGGAAAAATATTCAGACGGTGAAGAAGATGATTGGGATGACTATGACATAGAATTCCTCGACAACGAATAACGAAGTCCTTCAACACGACATGAACTGTAAAGAAACACTCTTAGAATATGCCCTGGGCAAAAAGCTCAGGGCTTTCAGTACTACCCGCTTAGGGGGCACAGGAACCAATCAATACGCCACGTTCAACATCACCCCTTACTGTGGCGATGACGCTGCAAATGTATTGGCAAATCAAACAGATTTATGCCATGAACTGGGAATAGACGAAAAACACCTTATACTTCCCCATCAGACCCACGGCACACGTACCCTCCAAATTAACGAAAAATTCTTTCATGAAAATGACGATGAACGCACAAACGCTCTTGAAGGAATCGACGCACTTATAACCGATATTCCAGGCGTATGTATCGGCATCTCCACGGCAGATTGTGTGCCCATCCTTCTTTATGATGAAGAAAATCATGCCATCGCAGCTATCCATGCCGGATGGCGTGGTACAGCAGGCCATATTTCGACAAAAACAATTACTGCTATGAACCGTGCTTTCGGTACACATCCGGAAAGACTGCGTGCAGTCATCGGCCCTTCCATTTCAGAAGCAGCTTTTGAAGTGGGCGACGAAGTACATGACGCCTTTGTTGCGGCCAAATTCCCCATGTCGACCATTGCCCATCGCTGTCCTTGTAACAATGGAGGAAGCAAATGGCATATTGACCTATGGGCCGCCAACGTCCTCTCGCTTGAACAGAGTGGTGTAAAACTTGAGCATATCCATGTGTCTGGCATCTGCACCTATACTCACCATGACACTTTCTTTTCTGCTCGCCGGCTCGGAGTCGATTCCGGTCGCATTTACTCTGGCATCATGTTAAAATAAAACACCCAATCTCATTTTAACACTATTTGCTTTTGGATAAAAAAATTCGTATCTTTGCAATAGCCAAGCGGGATTCTCCATGGAGAATCCCGCTTTTTCAATGTTTTACAAGCCTTTTTCCGCAAAATCTCATCAAATTTTCGCCATAGACTCTTCGTATCAGAGTTTAAATTCCCAGTATTCGTGTTAAAAATCCGATACAGACTTTCTCCACATCAATACTTAAAATCATTTTTCAAGCTCCATAAATGTAACAAAAGGTTAAAAATGTTAATCTCAAAAAATAGATCCTCAGCTAAAACCGATACCATTACTACCACAACATTTAGGCTTGACCACACTGCCAACCCTGCAGTTTCTATCTTCGAACCAAATCACGCCGCACAATCCAGCGTTTCAAACATATTATTTTATTAGAAAACGGAGTAGCTAAAGCCCGCCATCCCATATAATACCAAGAAAATTGTCTCTCGCCTAACAGACGGACAACACGGCGCAAGAGCCAGCCTGGCATCAAAGCACCAGCACAAACTAACAGTAAGACCGGAATATCCAGCCATAATCTGGACATATCATAACGTCCCAAAGTATTTATTTCATGTAACGTCAAAAACAAGTATAATCCCCCAATACCCCAAAACAAAAACAAAAAGAACGTGGCAGCTCCCTCACGAATACGAAAACAACGGCCACGCCGACCGACATGCCGCAAGATCTCAGACAGTCGCACGCGACGGGCAACAATCTCACGCTGTTCCGGCAATTCCTGAAGAACCGAAGATTCGGGATGAAATACAATCTCTGTACGTCCGCCAAGAGCCAAAGCATCAACTAAATGAACATCCTCTCCAAAAGGCACGGTAAGACTGCCGGAATATCCCTGTCCTTGCATAAAAACGGATTTTCTAAACGCCATATTGGCCGAATCGGCCCAAACAGCCTTTCCACAAGGATGCGTCACCGCAGAAACGAAGAAATGTCCTAATGCCATTCGTCCGGCAATCATCTGACGCCGCAACCTCTCATAAATGGCACGTCTGGCCACCGGTGTTCCGTCATCGGCATAACTGGCATAACCTAAAACAAAATCGCAATCATCCTCAAAAAAAGCCGACAGGCAGGTCAGCCAGGAATTTCCCGATGGACGACAATCAGCCTTCGTAATAACCACCCAAGGCGCGCGGGCTGCACGCACACCAAGCGTGACAGCCAATTTTGAACGTGATAGATAACGGGCTGAAGCGGGTACAAAAGTATGCCGAAGATGAGAATAAACGGCTGATAGTTGCTTCAAGACCTCCGAAGTTCCATCTGTCGAGGCTTCATCAACTACAATAACTTCATAACAATCGAAGTTCTGCTCCAACATAGCCGGCAAATTCCGACGTAACGCTTCTGCCTGATTGCTGCTGGTAACCACAACGCTTACACGAGGGGAAACACCATTCATCCTATTTTTCCATCCTATCTTCTCTTCAAGAGCTACTGTCTTTTCTAATTTTAAACTTACCCGACGGCAAACAGCCGCACTCTGCGCATAATCACTCCAACGCAACCACCACAACAATATCAGTGTGGCACAAAGCACAGATAACAAGACATAAAATAACATAGGCATCATTCATTATTCGACAACACGACAACACATCGAACAGATTTTTTAACGCCGCCGGAACTCTGCGGCAACAATGGCAGTGGCAATAGCGACATTAAGGCTCTCACTAGTCGGTCTTTCCAAAGGAAAACTAGGAATATGAAGCCGCCGGGTCACAGCAGCTCCCACTTCCGGCCGAATACCATTACCCTCATTTCCCATCACTATAACACCGCCCTTGGACAATGGCTCCTCATAGATATTCTGCCCATCCATAAATGTTCCATAAACAGGATAATCCGAAGGTAAAGAAGAGAGCCAGTCTGTCAAATTCACATAATGCACCTTCACACGAGCCAAGGCCCCCATCGTTGCCTGAACCACTTTAGGGGCAAAAACATCCGCGGTGTCGAAAGAACAATATATATGATCAATTCCAAACCAATCTGAAAGCCGCACTATAGTACCGAGATTTCCCGGATCCTGTATTCCATCCAAAGCCAACATCAGAGTTTGTCCGTCAGGACAAACCATATTATCAGGTTCCTCTGGCAAGTCAAACACAGCCAATACATCATGCGGCGCCCGCAAGGATGAGGCTTGCTCCAGTTCCTTTTGGCTGACAATCGCCACCTCACGCGCAGAGAATTTCCTGTGAGCGGATATAAATTCCGGAGTTCCGGCCAATAGCCTGCAAGTGAAATGCTCTATCATGTCTCCCACCACCTTAGGACCTTCTGCCACAAAAGCCCTCTCTGCCTCACGGTATTTTTTCTGCGACAACGAACGCACCAATTTCAATTTATTCTTACTCCACATTCCGTCTTTGTTTTTCATGCAAAGGTAATAAGAAAATAAGAAATGACCCTTTGGTCTTTAAATGCTTATTCACTTTTTATGCTTAACTTTGTACACAATATGTGCAAAACAAGGTTATACAACATTTTAGATTCTCTGAAAAAACATTTCGTCGGGTTCTGCATATTAACAGCATGCGCCGCCTTACTTTCTGGTTGTTCTGCCGAACGTTTTCTGGCAGACAATGATTTCATACTGGCAAATGTCAAAATGGAAAGTAATAACCGGCATCTTCCTCTCTCCAATTACCGCAGCTACATACAGCAGGAACCCAACTCCCGCTGGTTTAACCTGAGTAAAATTCCATTAGGCATTTACTGCCTGCAATCACGCGACACGACACGACGCTGGAGCCGCTTCATACGGCGTTTGGGAGAAGCTCCGGTCATATACGACTCATCCATGACAAAACAGTCCTGCGAAGCTTTGTCGGCAGCCCTGCGCGGACATGGATTCCTGCGTTCTTCTGTCAGCACAGACACGATCAGACGTAAACGGCAGATATCTTTAGTCTACCGGCTAAATCCGGGCTTACAAAGTTATGTGGAGAATTTACACTACGAATCGGACAGTCCTCAGATATTACAGATTGTAAGAACGGATTTGAACAGCTCTCTCCTGTATAAAGGCATGCCACTCGATGAGGAGGTTTTATCAGCCGAACGTTCCCGAATCATCGCGACATTACGCGAAAAAGGTTATTACAACCTGCACAAAGAATTTATTACATTCAGTGCCGACACTGCCAGTAACGATTACGGAGTCGATCTCACGCTTCATCTGCGCATGCCGGCAGGCATCGACTCAACCAAAGCTTATGCGCCTTACAGGCTAAAGGACATCAACATTTATGAAGAAGCAACAGATAACAGCCGCATGGCCAGCGCCACATTGCGAAAAGGCATGACGCTTCACTTCCCACAGCGTTCTCACTTGAAACCAAGGGTTTACAACACACATACCTATCTGAGGCCCGACAGTCTTTACCGCGAAAAAGATTTACGTAATTCTTACAGTGCGCTCAACAGTCTGCCGGCCATCAACTATTCCACGATCCGTTTTACAGAACCTCATAAGGACAGCGCATTACTCAATGCCGACATTTTTATTAAAACTGCCAAACCACATACTATTAGCGCAGAACTCGAAGGTACCAACACTTCAGGAAACTTAGGCGCGGCGGTCGTACTAAGTTATACCAACCGCAACATTTTCAAAGGTTCTGAAAGTCTGTCTGTAAAATTGCGCGGCGCCTATGAGGCCATTACAGGCCTGGAAGGGTATAGCAACCAGAATTACCTGGAAATGAACGCCGAAACGGCCTTACGCTTTCCCACATTACTCATGCCCTTTGTTTCAGGACAAACCAAACAACATCTCAAGTCAACGTCAGAAGTGACATTGATGTACGGCTCGCAAAACCGGCCGGAGTTCCATCGTCGGCTATTAACCGGAACATGGACCTACAGGTGGAGTCCCAACAGTGCGCCACAGTGGCAACACCGTCTTGACCTGCTCAGTCTGAACTACATCTTCATGCCTTGGATTTCAGATACATTCCGGCAAGAATATCTTGAAGGAGACGACCCGCACTATGCTGTACTGCGCAACAGCTACGAAAATCTTTTCATTATGAAAACGGGCTATAATTTCACTTATAATTCAGTCAAATCCAACGTTGCGGACGGTCTTTATCAAACCAACGGCTATCAAATAAGAATAGGGGTGGAATTTGCCGGCAACCTGCTTTACGGCCTCTCTCATCTCTTCAATGCCCAACGCGACAAGAACAACAATTACACCCTTTTCAATATAGCTTATTCACAATACGCTAAATTTGATCTCGATTACGCCAAAAGCTTCATCATCAACGACCGCAATTCCATGGCGCTGCACCTAGGATTAGGCATAGCCATACCATACGGTAATTCTACCATCATTCCCTACGAGAAGCGTTATTTTTCCGGAGGAGCCAACAGTGTGCGCGGCTGGAACGTCCGGCAATTGGGACCGGGAAGCTACAAAGGTAAAGACGGAAAAATAGACTTCATCAACCAAACGGGCAACCTCAAACTCGACATGAGCTTGGAATACCGTACTTATCTATTTTGGAAACTCCATGCCGCCGCCTTTATTGACGCCGGAAATATTTGGAACACACGCAACTATGCCGACCAGCCCGGAGGGCAATTCCGCTTTGACAGTTTCTACAGGCAAATAGCCGTTTCCTACGGACTGGGACTGCGCCTCAACTTTGATTTCTTCATTCTTCGTTTTGACGGCGGCATGAAGGCCATAGATCCTAGTGAAAAGAGCGGCCGCAGACATTACCCTGTCATCCATCCCAAGTTCAAGCGCGATTTCACCTTTCATTTTGCTGTAGGCTTGCCCTTCTGAAACCGACCGGAAATGTTTTCCTCGTATCCGTGTTTTTTATCCGGTCCGGCATATCCTCACTTAAAAGGAGGGCCATTACTCTTCAGACCCATTTTAACACTATTTGCTTTTGACCATAAAATGTCGTATCTTTACAATAGCGAAGCGGGGCTTTCCACACGAAAGTCCCGCTTTTTCTATGTTTTTCAGGCATATTCCAATCATTTTCCACCCTATTTTTCCTGAAAAATCCCCGTATTGCAATTTTAATTCCAAGTATTTGTATTAAAAATCCGATACGGACTTTTCCTGTTTTCAGGTTTGGACCCTATTTTTCATCACTCTGAAATGTAATAAGAAGTTAAATATGTTAAAGTTCAAAGAGACGTTTCTACTCTTTAAAAATGCTCCGACAATGGATGGATGCTTCTTTGTTGTATCACAAACCTGTTACATCCTGCAATAATCTATAATTGTGGTTATACTATCCGTAATTGTGGTATAACAGACCATAGAAGGAAGCCCTAACTTTGCAGCAAAAAAACAATATGGCATGAAAAAAACAATTGGAATCAGCACTTTAGCATCTATTATCATCCTCTTCGAAACAATGACAACAAAAGCTCAACATCACATGGACACACTGACTTCCAGACAGCAGAACATGATGGTTTTAGCAGCCTTTGAGGCCAAAGGAGACACCTTCAGGCTTAAGACTGCTGTTGCAAACGCCTTGGACTACGGACTGACCATCAACGAAACAAAAGAAATCTTTTCACACCTCTATGCCTATACCGGATTTCCCCGCAGTTTGAACGGACTCGGTATTTTACAGACCGTTCTTGCCCAAAGGAAAGCCAAAGGCATCAATGACCCGGAAGGCAGGGAGGCTTCTCCGCTTCCTGACGGATATGAGGCCCTGAAACTAGGACGTGCAATACAAACCAAACTGAACGGAGGTAAACCTTTTGACTATAACTTTGCCCCTGCTACTGACTATTATTTGAAAGCGCATCTTTTCGGCGATATCTTTGCCCGTGACATTCTGACGCATGCGGAGAGAGAACTCATAACAATCAGTGCGTTATCATCCATGGAAGGTGTAGAGTCACAACTCAAATCACACATTCGGGGAGCAGTCAACATGGGGATCAGCGAGAAAGAGATACATGCCATCCCTGAAATTCTCTCACAAAAAGTGGGCGAACAGGAAGCCTGGCAAGCCGACAAAGCCATAGCAGAAGTATATGAACTGCCATTCAGCAAAAATAGGCCCGTAGGAAACACGGCTTTTCCATTAGGAAAGCCCAATACGGCCTATGCCCAATATTTTATCGGAAACAGCTATCTCGCTCCCTTGCTTTCGGGCAATCTCCCAATGTCGAACGTAACATTTGAGCCCCGATGTCGCAACAACTGGCACATCCACCACAAAAGCGGACAAATTCTCATTTGCATAAATGGGGCAGGCTGGTATCAGGAATGGGGAAAGCCAGCACGCGCCCTCCACCCAGGAGATGTGGTAAACATTCCGCCTGGCATTAAACACTGGCATGGAGCCACAGCCACCTCATGGTTTCAACACATAGCTATCACTCTTCCGGCCGACAGTGTATCGAACGAATGGCTTGAAGCTGTAACTGACGAGGTGTATGACCAACTGGAATAAATAAATCAAAATTCGTCAAGCGTTAATCAGACAGAACTCCCAACTTCTTATCCTCTCACCACAAAGAGCAAGCAAATCCCGAAAGAATAATGAAATACCTTTCTTTCGATTTTTATATTGTATTTTTGCGGGTAAATTAGGTCTGCCATTAACCAACAGCTCAAAAAAGTATGCCAGTCATCGAAATTTCGTCCTTAACCCATCCAGGAACAGAAGTATTCCACACACTCACCGAAACCCAGCTACGCAACCGGCTCGAACCCGAGAAAGGTATTTTCATTGCCGAAAGTCCTAAAGTCATTCGCGTGGCTCTTGAGGCCGGCTACACCCCCTTATCGTTTCTGTGTGAAAAAAAGCACATTACCGGTGATGCGGCTGACATCATAGCCCGTTGCAACGACATTCCCACCTACACCGGAGAGAGAGAACTACTGGCCCAACTGACCGGCTATGCCCTTACACGAGGCGTTCTTTGTGCGATGAGGCGTCCCCGATTGCACAACGTTGAAGATATATGCCAGAGCGCCCGACGCATTGTAGTAGTGGACGGCGTAGTGGATACGACCAATATCGGCGCCATTTTCCGGTCTGCCGCAGCATTGGGAATAGATGCCGTACTGCTCACTCCCACTTCCTGTGATCCGTTGAACCGTCGCGCAGTCCGTGTTTCTATGGGATCTGTTTTTCTTGTGCCATGGACATGGCTGAGGGTTCCGATCACCCAACTACGCCAGCTGGGATTCAAAACAGCAGCCATGGCTCTCACCGAAAACTCCATAAGCATTGACAATCCTCTTTTATCAGCAGAACCCAAACTGGCCATCATCATGGGAACGGAAGGAGACGGACTTGCCCATCAAACTATTGCCGAAGCAGACTACACCGTTCGCATCCCCATGTCACATAATGTGGACTCACTCAACGTGGCCGCCGCTGCAGCCGTAGCCTTTTGGGAACTCAGGACAAAAAAAGCATGACGAAGATACGTCATGCCAAACGTTACCTGTCTTCATGCCTTACCGTTGTAAACGACACAACAGTTTTCAGTTTTTCAAATCAAAACAGCATCAGGTCGAAAAGAAAATCGTAACTTCGCCGAAAATTCATTCTTTAAAACAAAACAATGGAAATTACAGGAAAGATAATCGCGGCTATGACTCCGCGTACAGGCACTTCGGCCCGCACTGGCAATACTTGGATGACGCAGGAGTTTGTCATCGAAACCCACGATCAATACCCACGCAAGTGTGTCTTCACCGTTTTTGGCGAAGACCGTTTGAAGGAAATGAACATACAGATAGGAGCAGAAATGACTGTTTCGTTTGACATTGACGCTCATGAATATAACGGCCGCTGGTTTAATGACATACGCGCCTGGCGTGCCGTGCCTGCACAAGCTGCGGCACCGGCTCCAGGAATGCCGGCCGGCGTTCCCTCGCCTGCCACGACAATGGCAGAGCCAACGGCTACAGTTCCCGTTGCCAATGAACCTGAAGACGATTTGCCGTTCTAAAAAACGTTTGGAAAAGAAATATCTTGAAGGTCTGGGCCATCAGACCAACGAAAAAGCGAGTCAACAAACTGAGTTTTACAAACTGGTTTGCTGGCTCGTTTACTCATGAAAAGTAATTTCCCATCTTTCACCAACAATGAAAATCTTACTAAAAATATTCCTTTGGGCTATCATCTTTTTTCTAGTTTCTTCATTCCTAGCCGTATTAGCCTACCGCTGGCTACCCGTAAAAGCCACACCTCTCATGTACATCCGCAGCTTGCAGCACAAGGATAATTACGTCTACAACAACTGGTCGCATAGGTGGGTGCCACTTGACAGCATTTCACCTTACATGTCAATAGCCGTAATGGCCTCAGAAGACCAGAGATTCCTGAAACATAACGGATTTGACTTCAAAGCCATAGAGGCAGCACAAAAAGAATATGAAAAAGGAGGACGACGGCGGGGTGCCAGTACCATCAGTCAGCAAACAGCCAAAAACATATTTCTGTGGCCACGTTCATCTTGGGCACGAAAAGGATTTGAAACTTACTTTACTATACTTATCGAATGGCTATGGCCTAAAGAGCGCATCATGGAAGTGTACCTCAACAGTATTGAAATGGGACCCGGCATTTATGGAGTAGAAGCTGTAGCAGAAGAACATTTTGGCTGCCATGCTAAAGAACTGAGTAAGGCTAACTGCGCCCTGATAGCTGCAACGTTACCTAACCCCATCAAGTTCAGTTCTAAATATCCCTCTGTTTACATAAAGAAACGACAACGGAAAATCATTTCACAAATGAAATTCGTGCCAAAACTTGAAAGCCTTCCTAAAGAAAAACAAGAATAAAACAACGAAAATGTCAGGACTTTATCTGCATATACCCTTTTGTAAAAGCCGCTGTATCTATTGCGACTTTTATTCAACTACGTCCAAAGAAAATCTCTTACCAGCTTTTGTAAAGGCTGTATGTAAAGAACTGGAAATAAGAAGAGAAGAGGCCAACAACGATATTATCAACACTATTTATTGGGGCGGTGGAACTCCTTCATGCTTACCAGTAAAAGCCATAGCGCAAATATTTGATACTATACAACAACATTATCAGATAGCACCTGATGCCGAAATTACATTGGAAGCCAATCCTGACGATATTGAACCACAATTTATCACAGAAATTAAAGAACTGAGGATAAATCGTTTCAGTCTTGGCGTACAAACTTTCAATAATGACCAATTACATTTTCTAGGGCGACGTCATACAGGCGAAAATGCCCGAAAAGCTGTAATGACAATAGCTGAAGCCGGATTCGAAAACATAAGTATCGATTTAATTTACAGTCTTCCCCAACAAACTCTCAAAGATTGGGAAATAGATGTCAATACAGCTCTAGAACTGCCAATAAAGCATCTTTCGGCTTACTCACTGATGTACGAAGAAGGAACACGACTTACGGCATTACGTAACAGAGGGATTATAGAAGAAACAGAGGATGAGCTATCCGTTGCCCTATTCAATTCTCTTATAGACAGGACAACTACAGCTGGTTTTGAACATTATGAAATATCCAACTTTGCCTTGTCTGGATATCGTTCACGCCACAATTCTTCGTATTGGAATAATTCACCTTATATTGGCATCGGGCCCGGTGCCCATTCCTTTGACGGGAAATATTCCCGCCGCTGTAATAAGGAAAACCTCATGACCTATTCCTGCAACCCGGGCCATCCTCCTCATTCCATCGAAAAACTTAATGACACCGAACGCTGTGATGAGTTGGTATTTACCGCCTTACGCACCTGTGAAGGACTTGACACGGAAATACTGACACAAAAGTTTGGAAATAAGATTGCCCGGCATATAATAGCAAATGCCCAACCACATATTGCAGGCGGACTCCTCTCACAAAACGGCAACAAACTTAAATTAACACACCGAGGAATATTTCTATCTGACATGGTTATGCGAGATCTTATGATAGGATAAAGTTTTTCAAACCACAACATTCTCTTTGATCCACAAAGTCCTATAATCATGCGTTTAGGTTACAAAATTATTCCTGTGACTACATAACAATTCAAGAACAATCATCTACTATAATTTTTATCTAAAGAAAAGCAGAGTGTATCGGTGTTTCTGCCGTTACACTCTGCTTATAAATAATATCTGACGTTTATTCTCCCTTAAAAGAATCATTTAACTTCAACGCATCCTGATCATCATATTCTTTCTGAAGTTTCACAAGTTCCTTCATAAGACGCTTTGTTATTTTCTCCATTCCCGGACGTGCATACATATTATGAAGTTCCTGCGGATCGTTATTAAGATCATAAAGTTCCCAATGATCAATGTCATCATAGAAATGAATAAGTTTCCATCCATCGGCCGTACTTACTCCATAATGACGTTTTACACTGTGCTCCGCCGGATATTCGTAAAAATGGTAGTAAAGACTTTTACGCCAATTCTTTGGATGCTTTCCTTCCAGCAAAGGTAGAAGTGACACACCATGCATATCTTCCGGAACAGGAACTCCGGCAATATCAAGAAAAGTCGGTGCGTAATCAATATTCTGCACCATTTCCCTGATGTCTCCACGAGCATTCAACCCATCCGGCAAACGCATAACAAGAGGCGTAGAATAAGACTCTTCATACATGAAACGCTTGTCAAACCAGCCATGCTCCCCCATATAAAATCCCTGATCAGAAGTATATACGACCAATGTGGAGTCAAGCAAATTTGATTCTTCTAAATATTTGAGTGTACGCCCAACGTTATCGTCAAGACTTTTGAGAACCTTGGCATAATCACGCATATACCGCTGATATTTGAACTCCGCCAATTCCTTGCCCGATAAATTGCGACGTTCAAAATCCGTAGTCAGAGAATCATAAAAGTAATCGTAATCAGCACGGTCACGACTGTTCAGACGCCCAATCATAGAGAGGTAAGAATCCGTCAGACGCGTTTGCTTTCCGGGCAAATACATTTTTGTGTCATAGACAATGTCCATGTGGATATTGTTACCTATTTCCATTTCCTGGGCAGCAGCTGCCGGACGTCCTTCATAATCGTCATAAAACGTTTCTGGCAGAGCGAAAGTACGGTCCTCATATTCACGAATGTATTTCATCTCCGGCAACCAGCAGCGATGACAAGCCTTGTGGTGAATAAAAAGAATAAACGGTCTGGCACGGTCACGTTTATTTTCCATCCAGTCAATCGCTTTGTCTGTTATAATATTAGTGACATAGCCGTCTTCATGTACAGTATCTCCTTTCATTGTAATGAAGTCGGGATTATAATAATCTCCTTGCCCTGGCACAATATTATAGTAGTCAAACCCAGTAGGCTCACTCACAAGATGCCATTTGCCGACAAGCGCTGTCTGATATCCGGCTTTTCTCATAAGTTTGGGCATGGTTTGCTGTGAACCATCAAAGATGCCATGCTCATTGTTAGTAAAGCCATTCTTGTGAGAATGCTTACCTGTAAGCATACAGGCACGACTAGGTCCGGAAAGAGAATTAGCCACATAACTGTTGACAAATTTCACACCATCAGCGGCAATACGGTCAAGATTAGGTGTTTTCACAAACCGGTTGTCATAACAGCTCATCATTTGAGCCGTATGGTCATCTGTCATAATGTAAACAACATTATAACGTCCCTGAGCCGAAGCTATAGCAGCAGGCACAGCCGATGCCCAAAGTAATATATTTCTTCTATCCATAATTATACATCGAATATGATAAAAAAAGAAAATGGTAGGAAAGAGTATAGCCCTTCCTCCCATTTTCTTTGATTTTATTCCTGTGGCTTGCCAGTCATGGCATACACAACATCCATGATCTGCTTACCCAGTGCATCAGCTTCTTCCATTGAATGAGCTTCGGAATAAACACGGATAATGGGCTCCGTATTTGACTTGCGCAGATGTACCCACTTGTCAGCGAAGTCTATCTTAACTCCATCAATATCAGTAACTTTCTCATCTTTGTAAAGTTCTTTCACCTTTTGCAATATGGCAAATATATCGGTCGTCGGATCGAGGTCTATGCGATTCTTTGCTATGAAATACTTGGGAAAAGAGTCACGTAACTCAGTGGCTTTCATCTTAGTCTTGGCCAGATAAGTCAGAATGAGGGCAATACCAACAAGGGCATCGCGGCCGCTGTGTGCTGTCGGATATATAACCCCACCATTGCCTTCGCCACCAATAACCGCACCAGTCTCCTTCATTTTCGTTACCACGTTTACCTCGCCCACAGCTGCAGGAGTGTAGGAGCAGCCATATTTTTCAGTGACATCGCGCAAGGCCCGTGTGGAAGAAAGGTTCGAAACCGTATTTCCCGGAGTATGCTGCAATACATAATCGGCTACAGCAACGAGTGTGTATTCCTCGCCGAACATCGAACCGTCTTCACATACCATGGCCAAGCGGTCAACATCAGGATCGACAATAAAGGCGATGTCATGGTGTCCTTTACGCATGAGGTTACGGATATCAGAAAGATGCTCTTTCAAAGGCTCCGGATTATGCGCGAAATCGCCTGTCGGCTCCATATTCAGCCCTGTCACCTGTGTCACGCCGAGCTGTCCGAGCAATTTGGGAAGAATAATGCCGCCCACGGAGTTTACCGCATCAATAGCTACGCGGAAGTTAGCCTGTCGGATAGCCTCTACATCAACGAGTTCGAGGAATTTCACCACTTCTATGTGTCGCTGGTCAAAGTAGAAATTCTTTGTGTAGCATCCCAAATGGTCAACATCCGCAAAGGAAAAGTCGCAACTGTTGGCCAGGCGCACTACTTCCGAAGCCTCTGCGGGGGGGAGGAACTCGCCCTTCTCGTTGAGAAACTTCAAAGCATTCCACTGGCGCGGGTTATGGCTGGCCGTAATGATAATACCGCCACAGGCACGCTCCATAGTCACGGCAAGTTCTGTCGTGGGGGTGGAAGCCAAACCGATATTGAGAACATCGAATCCCATGCCCATAAGCGTTCCGCAAACCACATGCGACACCATTTCGCCCGATATGCGGGCATCACGGCCTACTACGATTTTGCGACGATAGGGGCCGACATATTTTTCACGGAGACTGGCATAAGCCGATACGGATTTGGCGATGTCGATAGGATTGAGCGTATCGCCCGGCTTACCGCCAATGGTTCCGCGGAAGCCCGAGATGGATTTGATTAACGTCATAGTATTACGCTTTTATTATATATGTTTAACTGAACGCTTTGACATTACGGACATCGAAGAGCGAGAGGCCCGTTAGAACTACAAAAATACAAACTAACCGCGGAATAAAAACTTTTTTTCATGTTTTTTTATATCAAAACACTTTACCAAGAGTATTTTTCATATTTTCGCAGATATAAGGCATTCGGCTGCACTGTTGTTCCTGCCTGAATCTGTCACTACCTTTATTTTCCATAATCATGAAACAAGTCATAGACATTAACCACTGGAACAGAAAAGAACATTTTGAATTTTTCTCCTCTTTCGATGACCCGTTTTGGGGAACCACCCTCGAAATAGACTTCACCGGCCTTTATCACCGCAGCCGTCAGAAGAGACAATCGTTTTTCTCAGTTCGCTCCACGCCATTATGAAGTGTGCCAATGCCACCGAGGCTTTCCGCCTGCGCACAGACGGGAAAGGCGTCATAAAATACCACAAAGTAGGTGTTTCGCCTACCATAGGTCGTGACGACGGTACATTCGGCTTCGGCTTTTTCGATTATGACGCCGACTTTGAGACCTTTGCATACCATGCCAGTCAAGAAATCCGCCGTGTCAGAGAATGTTCCGGACTGGCCTTTCCGGCTGCGCCAGAGTGTGCCTATGCCATCCGGTATTCCTCCCTTCCGTGGTTTTCATTTTCCGAAATGAAACACGCCGGTTCTTTCAAAACCGGCGATTCCGCCCCACGCATATCGACAGGCAGGCTCATAGAAAAAGAAAAACGCCTGCTCCTTCCCATATCCATAACAGTTCATCATGGCCTCGTCGACGGCCTGCACGTGGGAGAATTCGTTAAAGAACTGAGCCTTATGACCAAGGGATAACCGTAACAAGCCTTACCTTGAACAATCACCGATGCGATGATGAATTAGTCTGCCGTTATGTTTTAACACATTTAACTTTCCATTACATTTAAAGGGCCTTTTCTTGTCATTTTCCAGTATTAAAACAACACAAGAACAAGCATGATCAGAAAAAGACTACTGGGAATTTTGACAGCAATACTTGGAATTTAAATTGTAATAAGGACTTTTTCAATCACAAATACGGCTATTTTTCCCTCTTTTCCACACGGAAACACACAAAAAAGCGGAGCATTTTATAAAAATGCTCCGCTTCGCTGTTACAAATATACAACTTTTTTCTGTTAAAAGCAAATAATGTTAAAAACGGCAACACAGAAAAGGCCGCTTTATTGTCAAAGCGGCACACCACTGTCCATTTGTCACATTCTTCAATTATCAGCCACTCATATTTACTGACATTACGGCGGGAAATGTTAGCAGATGTTAGACCACACGTTATGGCAACAGTTTTGCTCATTCAGGCATAAACGGACAAAGACAATCCGGTTTGAAGAACTATATCACTAATTGAGTAAAACAAAAAAAAGAACGAATATGACATTAGACAATTTTACAATCAAAGCACAAGAAGCTGTAAACCATGCGGCAGAACTGACAAAAAGCGGAAAGGGACAAGCCATAACAGCCGTGCATTTACTATCCGGATTGCTCTCGTCGGGCGAAAGCGTAACACAGTTCCTTTTCGGCAAAACAGGCGTAAACGAGCAAATGCTCAAAGCGGCAGTGGAGTCACATCTCAACAGTCTTCCACGCGTAGAAGGCGGGCAGCCCTATCTGGCAGCCGATGCCAACAACGTCTTGACCGAAGCCCAAAATACGGCAAAAACACTAGGCGACACTTATGTAGGACTTGAGCCTCTGCTCATGGCCCTTCTGAAAGTAAAGAGCGAAGCCGCACAAATGTTGAAAGACGCCGGACTGACCGGCGAAACGCTGCAAGCAGCCGTCAAGGAACTGCGCGGCGGACGAAACACGACATCACCATCGGGCGAAGACACCTATCAGGCTCTGGCTAAATACGCCCGCAACCTCGTGACCGAAGCCCGCGAAGGCAAACTCGACCCAGTAATAGGACGCGATGAAGAAATACGCCGTGTGCTGCAAATCCTTTCGCGCCGCACCAAAAACAACCCGATTCTCATTGGTGAGCCGGGCACGGGGAAAACAGCAATCGTAGAGGGACTGGCCGGACGTATCGTGAGGGGTGACGTTCCTGAAAACTTAAAGAACAAGCAACTCTATTCGCTCGATATGGGCGCTCTCGTAGCCGGAGCTAAATACAAAGGTGAATTTGAGGAGCGCCTCAAAAGCGTAGTCAATGAGGTGACAGGCGCCGAGGGCGACATCATTCTTTTCATTGATGAAATACATACCCTCGTAGGAGCCGGAAAAGGCGAAGGAGCCATGGATGCCGCCAACATCCTCAAACCCGCTCTGGCACGCGGAGAACTGCGCAGCATCGGGGCCACCACGCTCGAGGAATACCAAAAATATTTCGAAAAGGACAAAGCGCTGGAACGCCGTTTCCAAACAGTCATGGTGAACGAGCCTTCGCCGGAGGATGCCATATCCATATTGCGCGGACTAAAAGAACGCTACGAAAACCATCACAAAGTACGCATACAGGATGACGCCCTCATTGCGGCCGTCAACCTTTCGCACCGCTACATTGCCGACCGTTTTCTGCCTGACAAGGCCATTGACCTGATGGATGAAGCCGCCGCAAAGCTCCGGATGGAACGCGACTCACAACCAGAAGAACTGGATGAGATCACACGCAGACTGCGCCAATTGGAAATCGAGCGCGAGGCCATCAAACGCGAACACGACGAGCCGAAGCTCACACAACTCAACCGGGAAATATCCGAACTTGAAGAACGTGAGCGCAGCTATCGTGCCAAATGGGAGGGAGAGCGTGAACTTCTGTCGAAAATTCAGCAAAACAAACAGCAGATTGAAAATCTCAAATTTGAAGCAGAACGTGCAGAACGTGAAGGGGACTACGGACGCGTGGCTGAAATACGTTACGGCCAATTGCGTACCCTGCAAGAAGAAATAGCGACAATGCAGGAACAGCTTCACCAACGGCAAGGAGCGGAAGCCATGGTTAAAGAAGAGGTTACGGCTGATGACATCGCCGATGTGGTGAGCCGTTGGACAGGTATTCCCGTAAGCCGCATGCAGCAGAGTGAACGCGAAAAACTCCTTCATCTTGAAGGAGAGCTCCACCACCGCGTAATTGGACAGAACGAAGCAATTGCAGCCGTATCCGATGCGGTACGCCGCTCGCGGGCAGGGCTTCAGGACCCCCGCCGTCCCATCGGATCGTTCATATTCCTCGGTACGACCGGAGTTGGAAAAACAGAACTGGCCAAAGCACTGGCTGAATATCTTTTCAACGACGAGAATCTGATGACCCGTATAGACATGAGCGAATATCAGGAAAAATTCAGCGTCTCACGCCTTGTCGGAGCTCCTCCGGGATATGTAGGCTACGATGAGGGAGGGCAGCTCACCGAGGCCGTGCGCAGAAAACCTTACAGCGTTGTGTTGTTTGACGAGGTGGAAAAAGCTCATCCCGATGTATTCAACATTCTCCTGCAAGTGCTCGATGACGGCCGTCTGACAGACAACAAAGGACGTGTGGTGAATTTCAAAAACACAATTATCATCATGACATCCAACCTGGGAGCTACATTCATTCAAGGCAAATTCGATGAAATGCGCCGCAAAAATGCCTCGGAACGCGAACGGTTACTTGAAGAAACAAAAGCCGGTGTGCTCGACATGCTCAAACAAACCATCAGGCCGGAATTTCTCAACCGCATTGATGACATTATTATGTTCCAGCCACTCGACGAACAGGAAATCAGACAAATCGTACGCCTGCAAGTTGAATCCACCATACGGCTTTTGGCATCACAGAATGTGGAATTACACGTAGATGATAAGGCAATCGCTCTGATAGCGCGCGCAGGATTCGAACCGGAATTTGGCGCCCGACCAGTAAAACGCGCTCTTCAGCGTCTCTTGCTCAACAATCTGAGCAAAGCTCTCCTCAGCGGAGATGTCGACAAGCAACGCCCAATCTCTGTAACAGCCAAAGATGACGGGCTGACATTCGCTAACAATTAAGAGCAGAAACTCATAACATGTAAAACCTCACAACAGCGTCCGCACATGAATGGCCCCCATTCCACCCAACTCCACGAAGCACAAATGCGGCTTCTGCGTCGGTTCATAGCCACTTTCCTGCCGCCACAAGATAAATTTCACCGTAATCTGGCCAACGAAATAAACTATGTTACCACGACACTCAACCGAGTATTGCTGCATCACTTTGGCTTTCGAGTAAACAAAGAGATGGTCACAGAAGCGCTTCAGGACAATAAATGTATTCTTTTCACAAAAAACGACCAAGCCAACAATCGGAAATACCAGAGACGCATCGTCCCCTCTGAGCAGAACTTCCTTGGCACATTATTTTCCACAGAAAAAACGGATGTCCAAGAAACAGTTTACGTGCATGCCGACATCGATGCCGGCACAGTCAGAACCCTCAGACTGACAACGATTCCCATCCCTGAAAATACAGCTCCGGACAAACGCTTGCAAGTAAAAGAATTACTTCATCGGCTAAAAGAATGGAAGAAAATAGAAATTTCACCGGAAAATCCGGTTTAAGCATTTTATTTTCAGGCGGAAAACATTGTCATCAACACAATCTAAAGCGGGATATCCTTAACAGGAGTCCCGCTTTAATATATCTTTCCATCAACTATCTATAAAAACAAGGAACACATTAATAATAAATATCATAATCAAATTCCCCTACTCTATTAATCACAATAAACAAACAAGTTTTCTTTTCTTCTTCGCTCATTTTCGCTCATTTTCACTATCTTTGCAAAATGAAATGTTATCTGGGTAAAGAACTGTATTTACTGCGGTTTTAAACAATACATTTCCACAAAAAACTTTATCTTGAAAAAAACCACACCGCAGACATCATGTCGTGTATTTTACATATAGAAACATCTACCAACGTCTGCTCCGTAGCTTTAAGCCAAGAGGGAGCATGCTTGTTTGAAAAAGAAAACCAAGAGGGACCACAACATGCTGCAGTATTGGCTCCGTTCGCAGAAGAAGCCCTGTCATTTGCCGACAGTCATGCAATCCCTCTCGATGCTGTTGCCGTGAGTATAGGACCGGGGTCATACACCGGACTACGTATCGGCATGTCAACAGCCAAAGGGGTATGCTATGGCCGTGACATTCCCTTGATAGCCCTGCCCACTTTACAGATAATGGCCACCCCCATCTTGCTTTATCACGAAGAGCTTCCTGAAGACGCACTCCTCTGCCCCATGATAGACGCTCGCCGGATGGAGGTCTATTGTGCTATTTATGACCGCAGCCTGACAGAAATACGCCCGACAACAGCAGAAATAATAGAAAAAAACTCTTTTGATGATATTCTAGCCACACATCCCGTTTATTTCTTCGGAAACGGCGCAGAAAAATGTCGCGAGATTATCAAAAACCCCAATGCCCGGTTTATCGAAAACATTGTTCCACTTGCGCGCCACATGTTGCCATTGGCAGAACGTGCCATGGCTTTGAGACATTTCGAAAATGTGGCATACTTTGAACCATACTATCTGAAAACTTTCGTGGCAGGAAAATCCAAACCTCTTATTTAAAATTATTTACGACCAGTTCATGGCTATCATTACATATAATACAGAAGAAGAACGCCTGAAATTGCAAAAATACGGGCGATTGATACAAGAACTCATCAAACGGGCCAAGGCCATAGAAAACCAAGCTGGAAGACAAGCGATGGCAGAACGTATAGTTAAAGTCATGGCAGCTCTTAATCCTCAAATGCGCTCACAACCCAATTACAAGCAAACACTGTGGAATCATTTGGCATTTCTTGCCGATTACCAACTTGATATTGACTACCCCTATGAAATAGAAACTTACGGTAAAGACAAGAATCCCAGGAAACTTTCCTATCCCGGCAACCGCATTCGATTTCGCCATTATGGTCACTTGATAGAAGATACCCTCATGAAACTTAAGGAAATGGGGAAAAACCAACCGGAACGAAAGGGTATCATTAAAATGTTAGGCATCCGGATGAAAGGAGCTTTGACTGAATGGCGCGGAGATTATGTTGACAATGAAAAAGTAGCCCGTGACATTGAAGATTATACCGATGGGGCGGTCTGTTTTGACGAAGCCATACAACTGTTGGAGTCCGCGAATACTCCCAAACGTCAGTTTATTCCAGGCAAACGCTTAAGGAAATAACACAACAGTAAACCTTATAATCCCCATACAACAGACCATTTCTTCTCTTCTTTCCGGTAATATGGCATCATTCATCATAGAAGGCGGACACCGACTCAGCGGCGAAATAACACCACAAGGTGCAAAAAACGAAGCATTACAAGTTATATGCGCCACACTTCTCACAGCTGATGAGGTACGTATCAAGAATATACCAGACATTCTTGATGTAAATAACCTTATATTTCTGCTGCGTGACATGGGAGTTTCTGTAACCCGACACAGCAAGGGAGACTATTCATTTTGTGCAACGAATGTCAATCTCGACTACTTGTACAGTCAAGACTTTTTAATACGTTGTTCAAGCCTTCGTGGCAGCGTACTACTCATAGGGCCACTCACGGCACGTTTTGGCCGTGCTGCCATCTCTAAGCCTGGGGGAGATAAAATAGGACGCCGCCGACTCGATACCCACTTCTTCGGATTACAAAAACTTGGAGCTCAATTCAACTATGACGAAAGCACCGGGATTTTTAATATATCTGCCGAAAAATGTCTCAAAGGAACATATATGCTGCTTGACGAAGCGTCTGTTACTGGTACGGCCAATATCATTATGGCAGCTGTAATGGCAAAGGGTACAACAACGATCTACAATGCAGCCTGCGAACCTTATTTACAACAACTCTGCCACTTGCTCAACAAAATGGGGGCTCGCATCAGTGGAATAGCGTCAAACCTACTAACTATTATTGGTGTTGAGGAACTCCACGGAGCCAATCATCAGGTACTACCTGATATGATAGAAATCGGCAGTTTCATAGGCATGGCAGCTATGACAGGTAACGGAATGACTATCAAGAACGTTTCTTTCAATAATCTAGGTTTCATTCCCGATGCCTTTGCTCGTCTTGGCGTAAAATTGGAACGACGAAACGAAGACCTTTATGTACCGTACCAAGGACATTATGAAATAGAAAGTTTCATTGACGGCTCATTCATGACGATGGCGGATGCTCCTTGGCCTGGACTAACCCCCGACCTGTTAAGCGTTCTCATTGTCGTTGCCACACAAGCAAAAGGATCTGTACTTTTCCACCAAAAGATGTTTGAAAGCCGACTGTTCTTTGTTGATAAACTCATAGAAATGGGAGCACAAATTATTCTTTGTGACCCTCATCGCGCAGTTGTTGTAGGACACGACAATCAAATAAGACTGCGTGGCCGACGAATGGTAAGTCCAGACATACGCGCAGGCATTGCCATGCTTATCGCCGCCATGAGCGCTGAAGGCATCAGCCGTATTGAAAACGTTGAACAAATAGACCGCGGTTACGAACATATTGAAAATCGCCTCCGGACTCTTGGAGCACAAATAATCCGTGAATCATGATTTGCCCAGAAGACGTTTTTTACATTGGCCGCATCAGTAAATTCCGTGGTATAGAAGGAGAAATAGAATTGCTTTTCACTGATGACGCATTCGATCGCGGAACAGCCGAATATCTAATAATTGATATGGACGGCATTCTTGTACCTTTCTTTTGGGAAGAATATCGTTTTAAAAACGACCAAACAGCCATCATAAAATTTGAAGATATCGACTCTGATTTTTTTGCCAAACGTTTGGTAGGCCATAGCGTCTTTTATCCTAAGAAATGTTTGCCTGAAGAAGAAAACCATTCGATACGGTCATGGAAAGCCTTTACAGGTTTTACGGTCACTGATGAGAAGGGAATAATTTTAGGCATAGTGGAGAATGTGGATGATTCCTCAGCAAATATCATATTCTATCTCCGCTCGCCTGATGGAAAAGAACTCATCATTCCTTTCCATGATGATTTTCTCACGGATTATTCCTTAAACAAACGCACCATTAGTCTTCTATTGCCCGATGGATTGCTTGACATAAATTGATAGGACATGACAAAAAAACGTATTGCGCTGCTTGGCTCTACCGGTTCCATTGGTACACAGGCCTTAAGTGTTATCCGCGAACATCCAGACAAATTCGAGGCTTACATACTGACAGCAGGTAATAATGCAGATTTACTCATAGACCAAGCCCGGGAATTTCGCCCAGACACTGTTGTCATTGCCAATGAGACATACTATGATAAGGTCAGTAGAGCATTAGCCCCTCTCGACATTAAAGTTTACACCGGAGAAGAGGCTCTCTGCCAAATTGTTGAAAATGAGCACATAGACTTGGTACTAACCGCTCTGGTAGGATTTGCCGGCTTACGCCCGACGATTCATGCCCTACGTTCTCGAAAGCCCATAGCCCTGGCCAATAAAGAAACCCTAGTCGTTGCAGGCGAACTTATTATCCGTTATGCATTAGACAATCAAGTTCCCATACTCCCTGTAGATAGCGAACATTCGGCTATATTCCAATCCTTAACAGGTGAAGGCCATAATAAAATTGAAAAAATACTGCTCACGGCATCCGGAGGCCCATTCCGCACATTTACCTCAGAAGCCCTCGCCCAAGTCACTGCCGCCCAAGCATTGAAACATCCCAATTGGGACATGGGAGCCAAAATAACTATCGACTCTGCCACTATGATTAATAAGGGCTTCGAAATGATAGAAGCTCATTGGCTATTCGGAATGCCTCCTAAAGATATAGAAGTCGTTGTACATCCAGAGAGCATCATACATTCAGCCGTACAATTTTCAGACGGATCGGTCAAAGCCCAACTTGGCATACCAGACATGCGTTTGCCCATACAATATGCTTTCAGCTATCCCGAACGTCTTTCTTTGTCTGGCGACCGCCTTGATTTATTTAAATTAGGAGCACTTCATTTCGAACGCCCTGACCAAGAGCGCTTCCGCTGCCTTAAGCTGGCTTACGATGCCATTCTCCAAGGGGGTACCATGCCATGCGTACTGAATGCCGCCAACGAAGTGGCCAATCTTGCATTCCGGCAAGGACGCATAACTTTCCCTCAAATACCCGATATAATAGAGGAAACAATGATGCGCATTCCCCACCGGTCACACCCGACACCGGACACCTATTTTGAGGTTGATAGCGAAGCGCGTAAAGAAAGTCTTGAAATAATAGGCCTTTTATAGTCTACCTCCTAGTGCCATTCACAATGCATCTATCCGAACACTTCCGGTTACTACACATTGTCTAATAACAAACAGTTCTAAAATGGAAATATTCTTCATCAAAGCCCTTCAACTCATCCTCTGTTTTGCTCTGCTCATCCTACTTCATGAAGGCGGACATTTCTTCTTTGCAAAACTCTTCAAAGTACGTGTTGAGAAATTCTGTCTTTTCTTTGATCCATGGAAGTCATGGAAAATTTTCAGTTGGAAAGGAACTGACTATCATATCGGTTGGATCCCCTTAGGCGGTTATGTAAAAATATCAGGAATGATTGACGAATCGATGGACACGGAGCAGCTCAAGCAGCCTGTCAAACCATGGGAATTTCGTGCCAAACCGGCGTGGCAACGCCTGCTCATCATGGTTGGCGGCGTATTAGTAAACTTCCTGACCGCCCTCTTCATCTATGCCATGATTCTTTTTATATGGGGAGACAAGTATATTCCCATTGAAAAAATGAGCCACGGCTTCAAATTCAATGAGACTGCACAGAAATTAGGCTTCAAAGATGGTGATATTCCTTTAAAAACGGATTTAAAAATCTTTGACCGTTTTGACGGCGATCTTTACCGCGACTTGTCTGAAGCACATAAAGTCACCGTACTACGTCAGGGTAAAGAAATCAGTTTCAACATGCCGGGCAATCTCAATCTGCTCGATATGATACAGAAAGAGCCACGCTTCATTGCCGTATATGCTCCTGCCATCATCGACAGTGTGAAAGCCGGCAGTCCTGCACAAAAAGCAGGAATAATGCCTGGCGATACGCTCATGGCGTTCAATGGGAAAACTCTTGCCACATGGAATGAGTTCAACATTCAAATGGCCGACTTACAAAATACGCTACAAGCCTACAAAGAAGACAATAACAAACAGGAAATCAACAGGTACAGCAAGATAACAGCTGTCATAAAACATGCCGGAGCCACCACCCCGGACACACTGCGCCTAACGCTCGACGCCGAAAATCAAATAGGCATCATCAAGCACAATCCGGTTGAGGACTATCAACAACATATCGTTACAAGGGAATATGGTTTCTTTGAATCGTTTCCTGCCGGCATAGCCCATGGCTGGAATGTTTTATCGGGCTACGTCAATGACCTTCAATACGTCTTCACTGCTGATGGAGCTAAAAGCGTGGGCAGTTTCGGCACCATCGGCAATCTTTTCCCGTCCCAATGGGATTGGCTTCAATTCTGGAATCTTACGGCATTCATCTCCCTTATGTTGGCTTTCATCAACATTCTCCCAATTCCAGCCTTGGATGGCGGTCATGTATTGTTCTTACTCTATGAAGTCATTACACGCCGCAAGCCAAGCGACAAGTTTATGGAACGCGCCCAATTAATGGGAATGTGGCTTCTTTTCGGCCTTATGGCTTTCGCCATATTCAATGATTTGATACGTTTCGTATTCTAAAATTCTGATTGATAGCATAGGGCATCAGTTGCAGACTTCACTTTTTGACGAAGGCAGACGAAAAAATGAATTTCGTCTGCCTTCGTCATTATTTCCTATAACGCCATTTTTAAACACCGTTTTTTTACAAAAAGACATATTAAATTCCACAAAACAATCCTTGTCCCCTGCGATTTTTCACGGCGCATGATACGGCTTACATCATCCCTCAGTTCTAACAGTCTAAAATCCGTGAACCTTAATCAGATGGCCTACAAGGCTATAAAACAAGAAAACCGGACATCTTCAGATGAAGATGTCCGGTTTATGTACACTCTCAGGGGTTCGAACCCTGGACCCACTGATTAAGAGTCAGTTGCTCTACCAACTGAGCTAAGAGTGCAAATGGCCTTTCCGTTTTGCGAGTGCAAAGTTACATGTTTTTTATATATCAGCCAAATGAATTTATATTTTTTTGAAATTACTTTTCAGGTAACCTCCATATTGGAGGGATGAAGCAGAATAAACTGAACCGATGAGGAAAAACAAAAAGTGTAAGAATAACATTTTCCGTATTCCGAAGTCAGGAAAAACTGAAAGAATTATATCGGTAAAAACTTACCACAGAAAAAAAAACACATAAGATTTTAAAAATCAATTATATATACAATACACACAAAACAGGACAACATTTTAACACTATTTGCTTTCGGCGAAAAAAAGTCGTATATTTGTAACAGCGAAGCGGGGCCTTGCATGAGGAGGTCCCGCTTTTTCTATGTTTTTCAGACATATTCCAATCATTTTCCGCCCTGTTTTTCCTGAAAAATCCCCGTATTGCAGTTAAAACTCCAAGTATTCGTGTTAAAATTTCGATACGGACTTTTTTCTCACCATTACTTTAAACCTATATTTTAACACATCGAAATGTAACGGAAGGTTAAAAATGTTAAAGTCCTATTTTCAACAAAAAATCACCATTCAGCAGCACGATCAATCCCATAGCGCATAACACCATTACTCTTGACTGGAATTTACTAAGAAGACAAGAACCATCTCACCTCATCGGCTATCGAGATGCAGGAAACGGCAATAAAGGGCAGCAGGACCATACAGAAGACCATACGGTTATACGTAAAGTTTTTGAGTGGCATACTTCAGAACCTCCGGACGATGGGTGATAAAAATCAATGTACGTCCTGTGTTCATCGAAACGATATTGCGTATCACCGTCTGCTCGGTGGCCGCATCAAGTGACGATGTCGCCTCATCGAGCAAAAGAACCGGAGCCGGCCGAAGCAACGCACGCGCAATGGCTATACGCTGTGCCTGCCCTTCGGAAAGCCCCTCTCCCATTTCACCACAAACGGTGTCAATGCCTTTAGGCAAACTCTCAACAAAGTCAGCTCCGGCCATTTGGAGTGCCTGCTTCATTTCCTCACGGCTGGCTTGAGGATTGCCCATTTGAAGATTTTCCAGAATAGTACCGCTCAGAAGCGTATTGCCTTGAGGCACATATGAAAAATTACATCTGGTAGCCGGCGAGACTCTATAAGTCGTTTCCTCTTCTGAGGCATAAAGCCCGATATCACCACTTGCAGGAGTCAACAAAGCCAGCATCATACGTATGAGAGTGGTTTTACCGGAACCTGTCTCACCAAGAATAGCTGTTATACTCCCCGGAGGGAAGTCGTAAGAGAAGTTATCGAAAATAAGACGGCTGTCCCGTGCATAGGAAAATGACACATCGGAAAAACGTATGCCAATGCTTCTAGTACAAAAGCGCTGCGGTTCGTTTTGCTCTTCACAGGGAATACGCTCAAGTTCCATTAGACGTTCAGATGCCGTAAAAGCCGTAATAAATACCGGAACAAACTTTGAGAATGTACGGACAGGTTCTTGGATTTGCCCGACCAACTGCACAAAGGCTATCAACATACCATAAGTGATGAGTCCTTGCTCCAGATTTGTCACTCCCCAAATGAACGCTACCAGATATCCCGCAGCAAAACCGGCATTCATAATGACAGATGACACCGTAGCATACTTTGTTTTTCCAATAACCATCGAATGCAACTGAGCCTGAAGTTTTTTCAGGCGTCCGACCATATTGCCGGCCTGTTCCAAAGTTTTTATCACCAGTGTATGTTGCAATCCTTCCTGAATCGTAGTCTGCACACGGCTTTCCGTTTCACGGATTTCATGCGTGAGGCGACGCATTTTCCTCACATAAAGCCTGCTGCAGACAATGAAGAACGGTATGATCAAAACAATTACACAGGCCAATGTCCTGTCCATCAGAAACAGGAATACAAACGAACCTATAAATTTCAAGAAGGTATTCGCCAAAGCAGGAATGCTTTCTGTAAGAAACGTAATGACATCTGTAACATCCCGCTCCATGCGGTTAAGGAGATTACCGGTATGAAAACTTCTCAGCCTTTTCCACCGGCACGCAAGCAGACGGCCCAAAAGTTTTTGGCGCATATTATTTTGAGCTTTAACCCCCAGCATGGCTTTGACCCACCTAGAGGCTATCCCCAGCAATATTTGCAGCACTATAATACTGACAAGCAAAGAAATGGACGTATGCAAGGACATGGATGTATTCACACCTGTAGCAATGTCAATAGACATTTTCGTTGCCCAAACAAAAGCCAAGTCCGACAAAACGGTAAGGCAACCTATCAACATATTAAGAAAAGCCTGCATACGATAACCTTTCCATACTCCCCATAACCAAACGGCTAGTTGCGGTACGCCGCTAAAGGACGCCCTGCTTTTCCTTGATAAAACCGACACTATAATTCTATTTAAAACATAATAAAAACTACCGGCACCAGAGCTTAGAACCTCTGGTCTGCCCCCCACATCATTTTATCGCGCAAGGTTTCAAAAAAATTCTTATGCTTAATCTTCATCACTCCTATAGTATAAGGCGCACGGCGTAATGTTATAACCGTTCCGTCTGGGAAGCTCTCACTTCGTCCGTCTACGGATATAAGAAAATTCCGGCTACGGCTGTGCACTTCAAGCGAGATTTCCACATCATCGCAAAGAATAACCGGCCGTGTACTCAAACTATGGGGTGCAACGGCAGATATACAAAAAGTACCTGACCGCGGCACTATTATAGGACCTCCAACACTAAGAGAATAACCGGTAGAACCGGTCGGCGTACACACAATAAGACCATCGGCCATATAATTAGTCAGCAAAGCACCGTCAATACATGTCTTGATCTCAATGAGCGAAGAATTGTCATGTTTCAACACTGCAACCTCATTAAGGGCATAGGGATATCCTCCAAGTGGTTTGCCATCCTTACTGACGGCAATGACTGCACGCTGTTCCACATTATACTCCCCACGCCAAACCGCATCAAGGGCACTATCAATAAAATCCGGAGAAACATCAGCCAAAAAGCCCAACCGTCCGGTATTGATACCTAATATGGGGATACCTCTTTCGCCTATACGGGCCGCAGTGTTGAGAAAAGTTCCATCTCCTCCCATTGATATCGCTATATCCGGAGATATGGCATCAGTATCCGTCGTTGCATGCTCTGTCGATATTTTCAAACGCTCCTTTATAAAACCGGCAAATTCAGGTTCTATACAAATATCTGCTTTGAGTTGCTGCAATTTTCTCAACACAGCCTCCACATAAATATTTTTTTTCGTCTGATAGACATTTCCGTACAATGCAACTTTCATATTCTCTTATAATATAAGGATGAAAACAGTTTCACCTATCGCTCCTCAAAATAAACAGACATATCAACTTTCCCTATTGGCGAAAACACCGGAAAGCTTATATTATGCCTCATTTTTGCTTAGTATGCGATATGTTTATTTTTGCTAAATATAAAATCTAGATAATGACAAGACGGAAACTTTTAGTAATTTTGTACAGACTTAATATCGACCGGCATAAAACGCACCCAACAAAAGCAGAGTGCATCATCACCAAGTTCTAAGAATGAAAATATAAAATTCCACGCCTGCCGAGCAAAATTAGTTATTATTTTTCATACGAAAATACTCTGACATGACAAAGTTAAGTGTAAATATAAACAAAATTGCCACTTTACGTAATGCACGAGGGGGCAATAACCCTAATATCATAACAGTAGCACTTGACTGCGAACGTTTTGGAGCACAAGGCATCACTGTGCACCCGCGCCCAGACGAACGCCATATTCGCTATCAGGATGTACGTCACATAAAACCGGAACTTAGTACAGAATTCAATATTGAAGGATTCCCGAGTGCAGATTTCTGTGAATTGGTGACAGAGGTAAAGCCTGCTCAGGTTACTCTGGTACCAGATGCTCCCGGACAAATCACCTCCAATCACGGATGGGACATACCGACCTACGAAAACTTCCTGAGTGAAACCATCCACCTGTTCAAAAGCCATGGCATCCGAACTTCAATCTTCATCAATCCCATACCGGCCATGGCAGAAGCCGCAGCCAAAATCGGAGCCGACCGTATAGAAATGTATACGGAACCCTATGCCGCCGGATTTCATACAGACAAGAAAAAGGCTATCACCCCATTCATCGAAACAGCTAAAGTTTGCCGCAAGTTGGGATTAGGATTAAACGCCGGACATGACCTTAGTCTGGAAAATCTGACCTACTTTCACGAAATGATTCCCTGGACTGATGAAGTCAGCATCGGACACGCACTGATCTGCGATGCACTTTATTACGGACTGGAAGATACCATTTGCCGCTATTTAGCTTGTCTGAACAATTGATATTCCTTAAATTTACATTTCATCACTTCACGTTACATTTTCAAACTGAATTATGTTAAGTCTATTCCTTGCTGAAGGTTTCGAAGAAATCGAAGCACTCACCACACTGGATATTTTACGCCGCTTAGGACTTGAAGTTACAACTGTCAGTATCACAGGCAAACGTCTCATACACGGCGCACACAACATTCCTATCATGGCCGACAGCCTTTTTCGCCGTTCCGTCATTGAACAAAGTGAAGGCCTCATACTACCGGGCGGAATGCCTGGAGCTAAAAACCTTATGATTTATGAAGGCTTGCGCAAAATGCTCATAACCCATAACAAAAGAGGCAAACTTATTGCCGCCATCTGTGCAGCTCCTATGATTATTGGCCGGCTAGGCATTCTCGAAGGACGACGAGCCACTTGCTATCCCGGCTTTGAAAGCCATCTCACAGGCGCAAAAATCGTAGAAGATTATGTTGTAGAGGACAACAATATCATTACAGCAAAGGGGCCGGCCGCTGCTGTTGACTTCGCTTTCACTATAGCTGCACGTTTTGTCAATAAAGATGCTATTATGAAAGTCAAGAATGACATGCTGATGCATATCACAGAAGAAAGAGACTGAAACTTCCACACACATCTTTATATAAAAGGCATCCGCCACTTCTGAAAAGGAAGACATTGGATATCCTCTCACAAAACATAAAATACCTCAAGGGAGTGGGGCCAGCCCGCGCAAAAACACTCGGTGATGAGCTCAAGATTTTCACCGTGCGCGACTTATTATATACTTTTCCTTACAAATACATCGACCGGACGGTTATACATACCATCAACCGTTTACAAGAAGATATGCCTTACGTACAATTGAAAGGACATATCATCAATCTGGAGACAGAAGGCTTCGGCCGGAAATTGCACCTGGTGGCTACTTTTACCGACGGCACCGGCTATGTCGATCTGGTATGGTTCAATTCCATAAAACGCCTGCAACAGACTTTGCGTGTTGACCAAACCTATCTGCTGTTTGGAAAACCATCAACTTTTAACGGCCGTTTTTCTTTCACCCATCCGGAATTAGACGTTCTGCAAACCGGCAACAGCGGAACAGACAACTGCAACAAAGTACCGGCTCTCCTGCCCCATTTCACCAGCGGCCTGCAACCCTACTATCACACTACGGAAAAGATGAAGCGTAACTATTTCACTTCACGCCTCATTTCCGAAATTATACACAACGCATTTCTTGCCATCGGAGAAAAGACGGAAGAAACCCTGCCCCATCATATTATCGCCGAACACAACCTCATGCCTTTGCATGAAGCTCTCCGGACAGTCCATTTCCCAGCATCGTCAGAAGCACTGCCACCGGCACGCCGCCGTCTTAAATTCGAAGAACTTTTCTATTTGCAGATAGACATACTCCGCTACGCAAAAAACCGCCGCCTCAACTACGCCGGTTTCACATTTCCACAAATAGGCGACCTGTTCAACACATTCTACACCGAATGCCTGCCGTTTCCACTCACCGGCGCCCAAAAACGCGTCATCAAAGAAATCAGGCGCGACCTCAACACCGGCCGACAAATGAACCGTCTTTTACAGGGAGACGTTGGGAGCGGCAAAACAATGGTTGCACTGATGGTTTCCCTAATAGCCCTCGACAACGGCTACCAAACTTGCCTGATGGCTCCTACAGAAATTCTGGCAGAACAGCACCTATCCACGTTGCGCCGCCAGCTGAAGGATCTTCCCGTTGTGGTTGAGTTGCTGACAGGAAACGTAACCGGCAGCAAACGGCGCGACATTCTCGAACGCACCGCCAACGGTGAAATACACCTCCTAGTAGGGACACACGCCCTCATTGAACCCACAGTGAAATTCCGTAATCTGGGCCTGGCCATCATTGACGAGCAACACCGTTTTGGAGTGAAGCAGCGAGCAAAACTCTGGAACAAAAACGTACGTCCGCCACACATACTCGTCATGACCGCCACGCCAATCCCCCGTACATTAGCCATGACAGTTTACGGCGACTTGGAAGTATCAGTCATCAACGAACTGCCCCCCGGCCGAAAGCCAGTGGAAACCCTCCACTACACCATCAACGACACTCCTCAACTCTATGAAGGCATACGCCGGCAACTGGCTGCCGGCAGACAGGTTTATGTGGTATACCCCCTCATAGCCGAAAGCGAAAAAATAGACCTGCAAGACCTGGAAAACGGCTATGGACACATTTGCTCCGCATTTCCTGGATACTCCGTAGGACGTGTTCACGGCCGTATGCAACCGGTAGAAAAAGAGGCTGCCATGCAGGCTTTCAGCCATGGGGACACACAGATTTTAGTATCAACTACAGTCATAGAAGTCGGTGTCAACGTACCCAACGCCACCGTCATGGTTATACAGAACGCCGACCGCTTCGGCCTTTCACAGCTCCACCAGTTGCGCGGAAGAGTCGGGCGGGGAGCCGACCGCAGCTACTGCATTCTGGTCACACAAGGCCGGCTTTCCGACAACACCCGACGGCGCATCGGCATCATGACCGAAACAACTGACGGATTTCTCATAGCCGAAGAAGACTTACGGCTGCGCGGCCCCGGCGATTTGCAGGGAACAGCCCAAAGCGGCCTGCCCTTTGAACTGAAGATAGCAGATGTTGTGCGTGACAACGAACTCATGGCCGTTTGTCGCGAAGCTGCCGCAAAGACACTCCAACAAGACCCCTACGAGCAGCTATCGCAAAACGCCGTCATCTGGCGCCAGCTGAAAGTAATGACTGAGCGCCGGACCAACTTCTCAGCCATCTCATAACCCATAAACCAACAATCCCCCTATTCACCACTTCCTGACAAATCCACGCCGGCAGTCAGCCATTAAAGCATTTCACCGGACTTTTCACACAATCACTCAGAACGTATTAAAGAGACATCACGGCACTTCCAGCATTAACATTTTTAACCTTTAGAAACATCTTCCACCATCAAAAAACAGGTGGCAAATATTAAAATCACCAAAATCCGTATTCGAATTTAAACTCCAAGTATTGGTTTTTAAATTCCAAGTAATGCTTTTTGAACTCTAAAAACAACATTTCTGACAGAAAAATCACCTGAAAACAACGTAAAAGCGGGCAATCTTCCAGAGACTGCCCGCTTCGCTGTTACAAAGATACAACATTTCCACTCCAAAAGCAAGAAATGTTAAAACGGGCAATCTCACCAACAGCAAGGATTCAGAAAAACAGCTCCTAGAGTTTACATCTCTTTTTTTGGCAGATAAAAAGACCGCAAATATTTTATATTTTCGTATCTTTGTCAGTCGGAACACACCTTTCAAAAAAGGCCTGCATCCACGTGCTGAAACTATAAAAACAACACTATATGAAATTTGTAATCTCCAGTTCAACCTTGTCATCGCGCCTGCAAATCATCGGACGCGCCATCGCCTCGAAAAACAATCTGCCCATTCTGGACTGTTTCCTGTTCGAAATCAAAAACGGTCGGCTCACACTGACGGCTTCCGACAACGAAACAACGCTTACCACATGGGTAGACCTAGTGGAAAACGATGCAGACATCTCTTTTGCTGTAGGCGCCAAAACGATTCAGGACGCAATGAAGGAAATTCCTGAACAACCACTCGATTTCTATGTCAACGACAACACACTGGAAATCACTGTGGAATATCAAAACGGGAAATACAATTTCATGGGCCAGCCAGCCGATGAATATCCCCAGCCGCCAGCCGACGATGAACAGGCCGCCCAACTCAGTATGCCGGCGCCAGTGCTGCTGTCAGGTTTGGGACGCGCCCTCTTTGCCACAGCCGACGACACCTTAAGACCGGTAATGAACGGCATCTACTTCGACATTGCCGAAAGCCAAGTAACAGTAGTTGCCAGCGATGGCCACAAATTGGCCTTGAGCACGCTCAATGGCATCGGCATTTCATCTGCAGGCTCTTTCATCCTCCCCAAAAAACCCGCCACCCTTGTACGCAACATACTGCAAAAAGAGGAAGGAGACACAGTTATCCGATTTGGCAGCCGCAATGCCGTCATCTCCACCGAAAGTTACAAAATGAACTGCCGCCTCATCGAAGGCCGCTACCCTAACTACAACAGTGTCATTCCGCAAAACAACCCCAATGAAGTAACCGTGAACCGGGCAGCCATGCTGAGCGCTCTGCGCCGCGTACAGGTATTCTCCAGCGTCAACAGTTCCCTTATAAAATTGCGTCTTGATCCTGGAAAAATGACTGTATCAAGCCAGGATATAGACTTTTCAATGTCCGCTGAAGAAGCCCTGCTCTGCGACTACAACGGCATGCCTATGAGCATCGGTTTCAAAGGCACTTTCCTGCTTGAACTGCTCGGCAACATCGACAGCGAAGAAATTATCATCAAACTGGCAGACTCCAGCCGGGCCGGCCTCATACTGCCGGCCGTACAACCGGAAAACAGCAGCGTGCTCATGCTGCTCATGCCCATGATGCTGAACGACTGACAATCACTGCCGGTGGGCGGTCACATTCCAAACGACCACCCACCGACATAAACTCTTTCCAATGAAACTCCAACTCAACCGCCCCATCGTTTTCTTCGACATAGAAGCAACAGGGCTCAACACCGCAACCGACCGCATCGTAGAACTGTGTTTCATCAAAGTCCACCCAAACGGCAATGAGGAATCACAAACGCTGCGTTTCAACCCCGGCATACACATTTCGGAAGAAGCAACAGCCGTAAACGGCATCAAAGACGAAGACGTTGCCGACTGCCCGAAATTCAAAGAGAAAGCCGAAGAACTGGCTGCAATGTTCAAAGACTGCGACATAGCCGGCTTTAACTCCAACCATTTCGACATCCCCCTCCTTGTGGAAGAATTCATCCGCGCAGGAGTCAATTTCGACATTTCAGGTTGCCGGTTCGTTGACGTACAGACCATCTACCACAAAATGGAGAAACGTAACCTCTCTGCCGCCTATAAATTCTATTGCAACAAAGACTTGGAGGACGCACACACCGCACTGGCCGACACACGGGCCACTTATGAGGTATTGCAAAGCCAGCTCGACCGTTATACAGATGAGTTGCATAACGACATCGGATTCTTGGCAGAGTTTTCACGCCGCAACAACAACGTGGATCTGGCGGGACGTATTGTACTCAATGAGCAAAAAGAACCGGTCATCAACTTCGGGAAATATCGCGGCCGGGCCGTACGCGAAGTCCTACAACGCGACCCCGGATATTTTGCATGGATCATGCAAGGCGACTTTACCCAAAACACCAAACAAACATTCATGCGTCTGAAACTCCAGATGGGCCTCTGAAAAAACACAAATGGTACAAGAAAAACCTTCCCCTCTCACCAATCTTCTGCCACCACTGAAGGGCCGCCACATTGTGCTTGGCATAACCGGCAGTATAGCCGCCTATAAGTCCTGTACGCTCATACGTTTACTCATCAAGGCTGGCGCCGAAGTACAAACCGTCATCACCCCGGCCGGAAAAGAATTCATCACTCCGGTAACATTGTCTGCCCTGACTTCAAAACCCGTCATCAGCGAGTTCTTTGCCCAACGTGACGGCTCATGGCACAGCCATGTAGACCTGGGGTTATGGGCTGATGCCATGATCATAGCACCAGCCACAGCAGCCACTATAGGTAAAATGGCAGCCGGCGTGGCCGACAACATGCTTATAACAACCTATCTATCGATGAAAGCGCCTGTCTTTGTAGCACCAGCCATGGACTTGGACATGTATGCTCATCCTTCCACGCAAGCCAATCTTAACCGCCTGCGCAACTACGGCAACATCATTATCGAACCAGCCACTGGAGAATTGGCCAGTCACTTAGTTGGAAAGGGAAGAATGGAAGAACCGGAAAACATTTTCAACGTGATAAACGGCTTCTTTTCCCAATCTGGCCGATTATCGGGTAAACACGTAGTCATAACGGCCGGACCGACTTATGAGCGTATAGACCCGGTACGTTTCATCGGCAACTATTCCAGTGGCAAAATGGGATTCGCATTAGCTGAAGCCTGCGCAGACGAAGGTGCCGATGTTGAACTGATAACCGGTCCTGTAAACCTCACAGTCAACCATCCCCGTATTAACCGCACCGATGTAGAAAGCGCGGCAGAAATGTTTGGAGCCGCAACGGAGGCGTTCAAAACAGCCGATGCAGCCATACTATGTGCAGCCGTGGCAGATTTCGCTCCAGCTACACAAGCCCAAGAGAAAATGAAACGGGGAAAAGAAAACCTGACACTTCAGTTACATCCCACTCAGGATATAGCCGCGGCATTAGGAAACATGAAAAGTGACAAACAAAAACTGGTGGGGTTTGCACTGGAAACAACAGATGAGCGTGCCAACGCACAACGCAAACTGGAAAATAAAAAATTAGATTTTATAGTACTTAACTCCCTCAATGACAAGGGGGCGGGTTTTGCACATGAAACCAATAAAATAACAATCATCTCACACGACAAAGAAACAGCATTCCCGCTCAAGTCTAAACGGGAAGTTGCCCGCGACATCATCGACTGCTTATGCAAGCTCTACGACTGACAGCCTTCATCGGCTTCATACTCCTATCTGCCTGCTTCATCCGAACAACACAGGCACAGGAACTTAATGCACGTGTTACCGTCAATCATCAACAGGTGCAGAGAACGAGTGTGGGGGTCTTTGAAAATCTGGAAACGCAATTGGCAGAACTGCTCAACGACAGGCAATGGACAAACATGCAATACAAACGCAACGAGCGCATCAACTGCACATTCAACATTACTGTAACAAAGCACGATGAAAGCAAGAACCTAATGGAATGCAAACTCATTGTACAAAGCACACGCCCCGTCTTCAATTCCAACTACACCTCTACAGTTTTCAGTACACAGGACGGCAATTTCAATTTCACCTTTCAAGAATTTGACAAGCTCGACTTTCGGGCTGATGTCATAGACAACGACCTGACCGCCATGATAGCCTATTACGCTTATCTCATCATTGGATTAGATATGGACACTATGGCACCTTCCGGTGGTACGGAAATGTTACGTATGGCACAAACCATTGTCAACAATGCCCAAAGTCTCACCATTTCGGCCAAAGGTTGGAAAGCTTTCACTGACGGCAAAAATCGCTATGCTGTCATTAACGATTATCTTGACAGCGGTATGGAAACATTTCGCAAAATGCACTATAAATATTACCGAGAAGGATTCGACATTATGGCAGAAAATCCCGACCGCGGACGGGCAGCCGTAACAGAAGCAATAACTTTGCTGAAACAATCGCATGAAAACAAACCTTTGAGTATGTTGCCACAACTTTTCACAGAATATAAACGCGATGAAATTATCGGCATTTATCAAGGCAAAGGCACAGCAAAAGACAAAGAAAACATTTACGAAACACTCATGGCCATTAATGCTTCACAAAGCAGTTATTGGAATAAAATAAAGAACTAAGCAAATCTTTTTCTATGCTTAAGAATTTACACATATCCAACTACGCACTTATCGAGAAATTAGACATAAATTTTCCCGAAGGTTTTTCTGTCATAACAGGTGAAACCGGAGCTGGGAAAAGCATCATTCTAGGAGCATTAGGCTTATTGCTTGGAGGACGTGCTGATGCCAAAGCCATCAAAACCGGTGCCTCAAAATGCTGCGTAGAAGGTACATTCGATGTAAAAAAACTGGATTTGTCCGCTTTCTTTGAAGAAAACGACATAGATTTCGATGGAGAGGAATGTATCATCCGAAGAGAAGTCAATGCTGCCGGAAAGAGCCGCGCGTTCGTCAACGATAGTCCGGTATCATTAGCTAAAGTCAAAGAAGTCTGCCAGGCCGTCATCGACATACATTCTCAACACCAGAATCTCCTGATGGGAAATGAGATGTTCCTGACAGACACATTAGACACGATAGCCGGCAATAAAAGCATATTCGAACATTACCAACAAGCCTACAAACTATGGATTGCAGTCCGAAAAGAACTCGAAGAACTCAAAGCACAAGCTGAAAAAGACCGGACGGACAATGACTATCTGCAATTTCAGCTGCAACAACTAGTAGATGCCAATTTACAGGAAGGAGAACAGGAGGACTTGGAACAAGAGTCTGAAACATTAGGACACGCAGAGGAAATAAAAGAAGCCTTATTCCAAGCGGCTAATGCTTTATCGGAAAACGATAATGAACAAAGTCCGGTCAGCCGTCTAAAACAAGGCATACAAACGTTAGAAGGAATTGCCAAAGTGTCCAACACAGCATCTTTATTGGCGGAACGGCTGGAAAGCATACGAATTGAATTAGAAGATATTTCCTCTGAATTGGAAAGGGCCGTAGACCGTATAGAATTTGACCCTGAACGACTGGCCTTTGTTGATGACCGCCTAGGACTGATCTATGACTTAGAGAAAAGACATCATGTTGAAAATATTTCACAACTGCTGTGTTTGATTAAAGAATTACGGCAACGCCTTGACCTGACAGAACAGATTGATGAAATAATAGCAAAGAAAGAGGTCGAAACGGAAAATCTTTTCAAAAGCCTTATCATTTGTGCCAAACGTTTAACTGAAAGTCGACAAAAAGCTGCCGACCACACGTCTTCAGTACTCTCTGAATCTATAGCCTTTTTAGGAATGCCCAATGCAAAACTACACTTTGAGTTCAAGCAGCGTCTACACCCAGAAACCTCTGGATGTGATAATATTACATTCTTTTTCAGTGCCAATAAAAACGTTCCGGAACAAGATGTAACTCAAATAGCTTCGGGCGGAGAAATAGCCCGTCTTATGCTGGCATTGAAAGCCTTAACCTCAACCAAAAGAAATCTGCCTACTATTATTTTCGATGAAATTGATACAGGGGTATCAGGTACAATGGCTGAAAAGATGGCCAATGTCATGCAAAAAATGGCTCAAAACTGTCAGGTTATCTGTATTACTCACCTACCACAAATCGCTGCACTCGGCGACAGCCATTACCGCGTATATAAATCAGAAAATGAGAACAACACGACCAGCCATATCGATCAGCTCAACAACGATGAGCGCATAAAAGAAATCGCAAAGATGCTAAGCGGTGCAGAAATCACCCAAGCTGCCATTGACAACGCCCGATCTTTATTACATCTAGCCCTCTAAGAAAATCATTCCCATTACATAACAAATGAATTATCATCATGAAAAAAACAATACTTCCATTTTTACTTATCTTCTGGATGCTCATTCCTAACAGCATCTCCGCACTCCAATATGCTGAAACTGGAAAAATACAGATAGACGAAATAAAAAATGCTTATAAAGCCATCGTAAAAATAACTACATACGCATTAGAGGGTAACATTCTTCATACCGGAACTGGAGTATTCATCAACGAAGATGGCACCTGTCTGGCTCCGTATTCCCTTTTCAAGAATGCGACACATGCTGAGATCACAGACTTCAGAGGCAATAAACTAACAGTGAAACGTATTTTAGGTGCTAACAGCAACTATGACTTAGTAAAATTCTCCACTGAAGGCGGAAAGAAAGTTGAAGCGCTCACAGTGTCTGATGCTTCAACTGTCACCACAGGCACTCCAGTGCATCTCATGCACTATACGACTAAAAAGAAAGAAATAATGACAACGGTGCATATTCTTAAAGTAGAAGAGTATGACAATTATAAATATTTTCGTGTATCCGTAGACAACACCAAAGAAAATTTCGGACGTCCATTGGTTTCCTCTACAGGACAACTCATTGCCTTTGTACAAAAAAACGAGGCAAAAGACGACAGTTTGGCCTGTGCCATCGACACTCGTTTTGCCAACGATCTTACCATCACCGCAACCAGCGCCATGAACGCCGATTTGCGTGCCATTAATATTCCCAAAGCACTCCCAAGTAAAGAAAAGGATGCTCTCACATATATTTACATGTTAGGCACACGCGACTCTGTTTCTGCTCTTACAGCCCTTAACGACTTCATTGACACTTATCCCGAAAATGCAGAAGGCTACACCAACCGAGCCAATTACTATGCTTCACATGGAGAATACATAAAATGTGAACAAGACTACCTCACAGCTCTGACAAAAGCCCCTAATACGCAATCCACTCTCAAAGCAGACGAAGTGCATAACGAATTCAGCAAACAAATATATAAAAGAGCAACAGCCACAACAGAACATCCTGTTGAGGGATGGACTTTCGAGCGTGCCTGTGAAGAAGCGGAAAAGGCCCATTCCCTGGTTCCAAATCCTTACTATCTCTTGCAACAAGGACGCTGCTACTTCGCTCTAAAAGAATATCAAAAGGCCTACCAGAAATTTGTAGAACTGGCTTCAAGCGACAACACAACCGATTCACTGTCATGGTCACAAGTGGCACGCGCAGAAGCATGGTTCTATGCCGCCCGTTCATTAGAGATGGCCGGAGGCGACAGTCTGAAGGTCATTGCATTAATGGACAGCACAATATCTAAATTTCCTATACCATATACTCAAGATGCAGCCCCCTATCTGCTCTACCGAGCACAACTGCTAGAGCAGGCTGGCGAATATCGCAGAGCTGTAACCGACTACAACGAATATGAAAAAGCCATCGGCCCTAAAAATCTCAATGCCAAATTCTATTATCTGCGCGAACAAATAGAACTCCGTGCCCGTATGTTCCAACAAGCTCTCGATGACATCCGTACAGCCATCAACTATGCCCCAGAAGAACCAATTTTCCGCATAGAAGAAGCATTAGTACTTCTGCGTGCCGGACTCTTTGAAGAAACCGTCAGCACTTGCCAGAACTTACTGAAAACATATCCCGATGCAGCCAATATACATAAAATTTTGGGCATAGCCTACGGCGAACTAGGCAAAAAATCACAAGCCATAACCGAACTCAACAAAGCGAAAGAACTAGGCGACTCAAATGCCGAGACATTCTTACAAAAATACAAATAAACACATGCTTTCAGCAGAATAAAAAACTCTGCTTCATGAAAACGCTACAGTCATTAGTCCGTCCCAACATACAAGCACTCGCACGCCGCAAAAAAACAGGTTCTCTTATAAAGGAAACAATAACCTTACATCTGGACAAAGGCGAAAGTCCTTTCAATGCCCCTTACAACCGTTATCCTGACAAAACATTAGAGCTGGAAATGGCAACTGCAATCTCTGCCATGCGGCAACTGACGCCAGAATATACCGCACTGACAAACGGGACTTACCAATCCATAGACCTACTCATACGCATATTCTGTATCCCTCAACGTGACAATATCATAATTCCCGAACCGTCTTCTGAAAAAACAAATCAAATTGCAGCAATCAACGATGTTGAATGCCGTCATATACATCTTGACGAAAACTTCGATATTTATGCAGAAGACGTATTGAAATTAGCAGGTCCACACACCAAAGCCGTTATTCTGACCTCTCCCAATATCCCAACAGGTAATCTTATTGCCAAAGATGAAATTCTAAAACTTGCCAACCTGTTTCAAGGCCTTATTATTGTTGACGAATCTTACATCGACTATGCCCGAACTCCTTCTTTAGCAAAAGAAATACCCCAAACTCCCAATCTAATCATTGTCGGTTCACTTTCCAAGGGCTTCGCCTCTGCCGCCCTTCGCATAGGATTCATTTTAGCACATCCAGAAATTATACACTATGTCAGCATAGTCACCCCTCCACATCCCCTGCCAACAAACTCACTTCAGGAAGGCATGAATATACTTCGCCATCATTTTGATGTAGATAAATGGGTAAAATGGCAACTTGAGGAACGTACAAAAGTTATTGCAGCCATCAAACAGTTGCCTTTCTGCCAGAAAGTCTATCCCACTGACACCAATTTCTTTATGCTTAAAGTTACTGACCCACAATCCCTGCAAAATTATCTGACATCTCAAGGTATTAAGGTACACGACTGTTCCTCATTATCCGGATGCGAAAACTGTCTGGCAATAACCATTGGACTGACAGGTGACAATAACACCTTGCTTGGGGCTCTTCGCCGATACAGCGAGAACCATCATTAACCAATCCTTACTCTCATCATGCCATTGCGTATCCTTCCGATTTTCCTCCTTTTATTAGCTCTTCTGCCTTCAGCCTGTGGAAAAATAGAACTGCCGGACGAAGAAAATAGTGATACAGGCAATAACCAAGAGGAAGTTCCAACCGAACAAACAGGAGACACCCTCCTTCCCAGCCAAGTACTAAAATGCCAGACAGATACGTTCATCTGTGTCAGCGGCTATATCGTAGGATACATACGAGGGACCAGTCTCACTCACGCCATATTCGGCATACCAAACGATGCTCCCAATAGCAATATGCTACTGGCTGATAGGCCCAGCGAAACCTCTATAACTAATTGTCTGGTCGTTGAGCTAAGCAAAAATAATGATGAAGTACCACGAGAAATAATCAATCTCTATGATCATCCAGGAAATTACAAAAAACGCATCATACTAATCGGATATGTTACCGAATACTTCAGAACAATTGGACTTAAAAATTTATATTCATACGAATGGGCTGACAGTAAGCCCACTGATAATGAAAGTGACAATGATACTCCACCCCCTTCCGATAAACCAACTCCAGGGATTGATGACAATCCACAACTCATTCCAGATGGCCGATAAATGCCATAATCAAAAAAAATCGTAAAATCCTTCTTCAATATTTCTTGTTTTTGGCAAGAAAAGCACTATCTTTGTCTCAATATAATAATTTTAATTTAAATGAATGTAGCAAAAAGAAAATATATCCAGCCAGAAAGTTTGGTAGTATCTATGATTAGCGAAAGCCCGATTCTTGCAACTTCTCTAAACGCTAATGATAGGCAATATCAAACCCCTTCTGATGATAGTAGTACTAGTGGATGTGGCGATCAGTTGTCTAATAGGTATTCAGGATGGAATTCTGATCAATGGAGTGATGACTGACATAAATTGGTAAAATATTTAACCTTGAATCCTTAATATGAAACAGAATATTTTTCGTCTTATTTCTTTGATAGTATCTTTGATAATAGGTACTGTAATGGCTTTTGCTCAAACTTATGTTTATGAACTAGTAACTTTGGACGAAGTTAAATTAGGTGGCGAATTTATTGTAGCTACTTCTAATGATTTGAAAGCAGAAGGAACTTACGTTATGAATGGAATTGGAGGGACGGATAAGAATGGAATTATTTCAGGCAGTCTTTCAAAAGAACTTGTTTCTTATCATAAATTAAAGATAACTCCGAAGAGTAGTGGTACTTATTTTGATTTAAATATTGATGGTACGAATATATTTCGATTGGAAAACAATTTATGCTGGAAAAATTACTCCGGTTATAATAAAGAGTGGTTATTGGAAGATGGACTCAACTCCAATGCCATTGTTATAAAAATGAAGAAACCGGAAACTCGCTTTTTAGCTTTTAGTGATGGAGTTACAGGATTTAAACTTTACACAGAAGGGTATGGCGTGTCGGAACTTTATTTTTTCAAAGAAGTCGAATATCATGAACCGGAACAGACTATAGGAAATATCACCATGAGTGATGCAGGATTTTCAACTTATTATGTAGACCATACTTTTATTATGCCAGAAGGATTGACTGGAGGTATCGTTACAGAAACCGTAGAAAATATCAATGCGGGAGAAACTCCAACGTATCAATTGATTTATGATTGGGGATATACATCTGGTACCATTGTTCCAGCTTTTACACCTATCATTTTAAGAGGTAAGAGTGGAATTTATGTTTATGAAATTTGTGATGAAGACGGAATTGTTTTAAACGGCAATAATCTTCTCCATGGAACCCTGAAAGAAGAAGCAACTAATGCCTCAGGACTTGCAGATGAGAATTATTTTTACTTATTGACCTACAGTTGGAATGATGTTACGAATTGTCGGGATTTAGGCTTTTGGTGGGGACAAGAAGATGGTAGTTCCTTTCTTAATGCGCCCAACAAGGCTTTTTTAGCACTCCCTAAAGAGCGTAATTATTCTGCCAATAGCTTTAAATTTAGTGGACCCACTACTAGTGTGGATAAAGCCCATTATGAATGTAAATCAAAAATTACTGAAGTCTATACATTGGCCGGTAGATTACTGCTCAAAGCAGAAAACATTAAAGAGAGCATAAAAGATTTGAACCCGGGATTATATCTTATTAACGGTCAAAAAGTTCTTGTTCGATAAAAGATTCTTATTGAACTCTATAAATAAAAAAGAAGTTGCATAATCTACTTGATTTGATGCAACTTCTTTTATATGTAAGAATGTAAAATAATTTTCTATAGGGATTCTTCAAAATCCATATAATACTCTACAATCGGAATCAACTCCTCTGCGTCAACGGTGCAGACACCTTCTTTTTTTGCCTTTTCAGCTATGTATGCAGCTACCTCATAGAGATTTACATCTATAAACCCCTCGGCATCAGGATCATCATCAAGAATACCACTATCTGCATAATATTCTACCATAACATCAATGAAATAGTAAAGAATATCATCAGTAAATTTATCAGTTTGTTCTCGTTTCAGATGTTCACGGATATAAGCAACCGCTTTGGCATCTTCTTCTGCGTCTAGCAACAATTCGTCATCGAAAGAACTCATTGTCTTTTATATAATTAAATCAATGCTTCGATTTTTTCAACGAAATCTTTCTTCGAAGCAACTCCTACATGCTTGTCAACAATGTTTCCGTCTTTGTCCATAAAGATGACTGTTGGTACATTGCGGATTCCGTATTTGGCCGTTAGTTCATCGTTTTCATCGACATCGCATTTGTAAATGTTCACACGACCATCATAATCACCGGAAAGTTGCTCTATAATTGGAGCAATTTTTTGGCAAGGGCCGCACCATGTCGCGGAGAAATCTATTACAAGAGGAAGTCCTTCTGCAAGTACATTCTCAAAATTTTTGTCAGTGATAATTTTTTCCATTGTGTTCAGGTTTATTATTGTTTCAATAATTCAGATAATACTCAAGAAAAAAGAAAAGTAAGACTTCTTCTGTCTTTGAGCACAACAAAGATACCAAAATAATTATAACTGTACAAATATATATATCGGTTTACAACAGTTATTGGTTTTATTTATAGCCTGTTTCAACTTACGTTCATAGAATCTCAAGCCTATTTACATTATATAGTTATACGTTATTTAGTGTTTTTCAGGATATTTCTAAAGATAGAGCTTCGTTATTTTCTATGTAATCAACAAGAGTTTTTGAAATATTAATATTGCCAGCGTTGCACTTTAAAGTTATGTTAGACTGTAATTCAACATCAAAGATTTTGAACAAGATCTCTGATGACCCTGTTCCTGGAGCAAGTAAAGTTGTGAGATCATTAACTGTAGACGCGCAGAGTTGGTCTAGGCGTGCAGTAATAATGATGCGTTGGAGTTTTTTGTCCTTTATATCAGATAAGAATTCTATGCGACCGATACGTAACTCATTAGTCTCTGGACGCCATTGTTTGGGTTCAATTCTAGCTGTAATAAAAATAGAGTTACCGACTCCCATATGTCCGCGCCATCTAGCCCATTCTTCTCCAAACAAGGCTATTTCTCCAGCTCCGGAATAATCTTCCAACTTTACTATACCATAAGGTTTTCCATTCCGTGTTTGTCCTTCTCTGACATCTGTAACTATTCCGCCTAATGTAACCTCTTCCCCACTGTGATGATCTATATCTTCCAGTTCTATGGCTGTCATAGTACAAACATTTTTCACAATGATAGAAAATTCGTCAAGTGGATGCCCAGAAATATAAATACCGATTAGATCACGTTCTTTGTTGAGACGCTCAAGATCATTCCAATGGATATAATCACTGGGAGGCAGTGGTTTGGCTATATCAATGGTATCACTTTCTCCAAAAAGACTGGCTGCAGCTCCGGCTTTGTCTTGTTGATAGCGCAATCCATAACGCACAAGTGTGTCAAGAAAGTTACCTTGTCCATCAGTGGCAAAGAACTGTTCACGCCTGACTTGTTCGAAACTATCAAAAGCTCCGGCTAAAGCTAGATTTTCAATGTTTTTTTTGTTACAAGCCGTTAGGTTTATGCGCTCTACAAAATCATATATAGAAGTAAAAAGACCATTTTTTTCTCGTTCTTCAATAATAGCGGTAACCGCACTTTCTCCAACCCCTTTAATAGCCCCCATGCCAAAACGAATGCTCCCAGTACTGTTGACACTGAATTTGTGTCGGCTCTCGTTAACATCCGGGCCTAATGTCCGAATACCTAAAATTTTACATTCGTCCATTAATTTGGTAATACTCTTGATGTCAGCAAGACTTCGACTCATCACAGCCGCCATATATTGAGCAGGATAATTGGCTTTTAAGTAAGCCGTTTGATAAGCTACCCATGAATAGCATGTCGCATGACTTTTATTAAAAGCATAAGAGGCAAATGCACGCCAGTCTTCCCATATTTTTTCAAGTACTTTCGGATCATGACCATTATTTGTTCCCCCTTTGATAAACTTGGGATACATGTGGTTTAGCTTTTCTATAAGTTTTTTACCCATAGCCTTTCTCAACGCATCGCTTTCACCGCGTGTAAAATTGGCTATAACACGAGACAGAAGCATGACCTGTTCCTGATACACCGTAATGCCATAAGTGTCTTTCAAATATTTCTCCATACATGGCAAATCATAGGTGATGGGCTCTTCTCCATGTTTGCGTTTGATAAATTGAGGAATATATTGCATAGGCCCCGGACGATAGAGGGCATTCATGGCAATAAGGTCTTCAAAAGTAGACGGCTGTAATTCTCTAAGGTATTTTTGCATACCGGAAGATTCAAACTGAAAAGTCCCGACAGTATTACCATCACAATAGAGCTGATAGGTGGCGGGGTCTTCTATGCTTATATTATCAATATTGAGTTTTATATGCAGGCTCAACCACACGTTTTCTACAGTCTCTTTAATAATGGACAAGGTTTTTAGCCCGAGAAAGTCCATTTTTATCAGTCCAGTCTCTTCTATAACTCGTCCTTCATATTGTGTACAGGCCACTTTTTCTCCTGTTTCTTTGTCTTCGGCAGTTGAAACCGGGACCCAATCGGAAATTTCATCGCGGCAAATGATAAAACCACAGGCATGCACACCTGTATTTCTAACATTACCTTCCAACATCTTTGCATAGCGTATTGTATCGTGAAGCAAAGGGTCTTGTGAGGCTTCGGCTTCACGCAATTCAGGAATGCAGGCTATGGCATTGGTCAGATTCATTTTAGGCACTTTGCCGTCAGGACCTTCCGGAAGTTTGTCAGGAATAGACTTGCAAAGGCGGTTGCTTTGGTCTATAGGTAATTTCTGTACACGCGCCACGTCCTTTATGGCTGATTTCGTCGCCATAGTTCCATAGGTAATAATGTGTGCACAGTTTTCCGGACGATATTTCTGTGTTACCCAATTCAACACTCTGCCACGGCCATCATCATCAAAGTCTACATCAATATCCGGTAATGAAATACGATCTGGATTGAGGAAACGTTCAAACAGCAAATCATATTTTATTGGGTCTATTTGAGTAATGCCAAGGCAGTAGGCTACTGCACTCCCAGCTGCAGAGCCGCGACCGGGACCTACTGAAACATCCAGTTCTTCACGAGCTGCTCGTATATAATCCTGCACGATAAGAAAATAACCTGGAAAACCCATAGTTTTCATGATGTGCAACTCAAAGTTGATACGTTCTGACGTTTCTTCATTGAGAGGATCGCCATAACGCTTTTTAGCTCCTTGATATGCCAATAATGCCAAATAGTCTGCCTCGAGTTTTATGCGATATAATTTGTCATAACCGCCTAATTTTTGAATCTTTTCCTCGCCCTGTTGTCGTGTTAAGACTACATTTCCATTTTCATCTTGAGTAAATTCATCATACAGGTTTTCTTCTGAATACTTTTGGCGGTACAAATCTTCTGTACCAAAATCTTCTGGGATATCGAAGTTAGGCATAATAGGCTCATGGTCTATTGAATAGACTTCCACTTTATCACATATTTCACAAGTGTTGTCAAGAGCTTCCGGAATATCAGCGAATACTTCGTTCATTTCAGCTCTTGTTTTAAACCACTCCTGTTTGGTGTAAAGCATGCGATTTGACGCTTCAAGATCCTTACCAGTAGCGAGACAGATAAGACGGTCGTGTGCTTCACCATTCTCTTCATCCACAAAATGGCAATCGTTTGAGCATATAAGTTTGATATCGTGTTTGTTAGCCAATTCTATTAAACCTGCATTGGATATTTGTTGTAACTTAAAAGTTTCTTTGTTGGCTTTGATAGATAGGTCTTTTACCTCATGACGTTGTAGTTCAAGATAGTAATCTTCTCCGAAAAGCTGTTTATACCATAATACGGATTTTTCAGCTTCCTCCATCTGTCCCGACAGAATTTTCCGAGGCACTTCTCCACCAATACATGCGGAGCAAACAATCAAGCCTTCATGGTAACGTTCCAAATCCGCAGGGTCTGTACGTGGACGCATATAAAAGCCATCTACCCATGAACGTGAAACTAGTTTAATAAGGTTATGATAGCCTTTCTCATTTTTAGCCAAAACAATAAGGTGCCAACCCGATTGGTCTATTTTACCCTCATGTAAGCTTTTGTTGCCTCGTCTTGCCACATACATCTCACAACCAAATATGGGAGTAAAATTCACTATTTTTATTTGCTTAGCTATAACTTTTTGAGTTTCTTCTATGAGTTGTTCTGTGGTTTTTCCAACATCAGGATTGTTACCATTTTTGTCCGATACAGGTACATAGCTCCCATTTTGGAGCGCGATAAGTTTTTCTTCGGCACTCTTCAATGCTCCTTTGGCCTTTCCTTTTACTTTTTGAGTATAATTAAAAAATTCCTTGATACCCATCATGTTGCCATGATCAGTAATGGCCATACCTCGCATGCCATCTTTAATGGCTTTATCAACAAGTGCCGGAATAGACGCTTGTCCGTCAAGGATAGAGTATTGTGTATGTACGTGTAGGTGTACGAAATCCTGCATAATCGAAGATAATTATAATGGCTTTTGAAGCAGTTTGTTATTCTTTGCAATCCTTGAGGCGGTGGGAAATACGCATTGCGCAGAAATTAGGACCGCACATGGTGCAAAAATTACCATTTTCATAATGGGCTTCTTTATAGTATTGTAATGCCAAATCAGGGTCAAGACTGAGATTGAACTGGTCTTTCCAGCGGAACTCATACCGTGCCTTTGACAGAGCATTATCGCGTATCTGTGCTCCAGGATGACCTTTGGCCAAATCGGCAGCATGAGCAGCCAATTTGTAAGTAACGACTCCTGTACGCACATCGTCTCGATTGGGAAGTGCCAGATGTTCTTTTGGGGTAACATAACAGAGCATGGCAGTGCCTAACCACGCTATTTGTGCTGCGCCTATAGCAGACGTAATATGGTCATATCCAGGAGCTATATCTGTTACGAGCGGGCCTAACGTATAGAATGGTGCATTATGACATTTTTCAATTTGGCGTTCCATGTTCTCACGTATTTTATGCATGGGAACGTGTCCGGGACCTTCAATGAATGCTTGCACATTCTTTGCCCATGCTCTTTTTACCAATTCACCCATTGTATCAAGCTCGGCAAACTGTGCCGCATCATTGGCATCATGAATAGACCCAGGACGCAGACCATCTCCCAATGATATAGCCACATCATATTGACCACAAATGTCACAAATATCATCGAAATGTTCATAAAGGAAACTTTCCTTGTCATTTTGCAGGCACCACTCCGAAATGATGGAACCTCCACGGCTGACCATCCCTGTCATGCGTCCTTGTGACAAATGGATGTTCTTGCGCCGGATACCACAATGGATCGTGAAATAATCAACCCCCTGTTCGCATTGTTCTATTAAAGTGTCACGATATAACTCCCATGTAAGATCTTTAGCCACACCTTTGACTTTTTCCATTGCCTGATACATAGGTACAGTTCCTACCGGTACTGGGCAATTACGTACAATCCATTCACGTGTTTCGTGGATGTTCTCTCCTGTGGAGAGATCCATTAGAGTATCGCCCCCCCATTTACAACTCCAAATGGCTTTTTCCACCTCTTCTTCAATGCTGGAAGTGGTTGCCGAATTACCAATATTGGTGTTGATTTTTACCAAAAAATTCCGGCCTATAATCATTGGCTCCGCTTCCGGGTGATTAATGTTTGCTGGAATGACAGCCCTCCCTTCTGCTATTTCCTGACGTACAAACTCTGGTGTTATATGGGTGGTAATGCCCAAATCCGCACAATTCATGTTTTCACGAATAGCAACGTATTCCATCTCCGGAGTAATAATACCCATTTTGGCATAAGCCATTTGAGTAATGCTCTTTCCTGGAAGCGCTTTATAAGGTAGAGTTGTATGGGAAAAACGCAGATAATCCAACGCATGATTAGACATTCGTTCGCGACAATATTCGGAGGAATAGTCTTTCAACTTCTCCACATCCCCTCGTTGTTTTATCCAAGGTTCGCGCAAACGAGGCAGACCTTTCTTCAAATCGGTTTCACAGGTAGGATCGCTATAAGGACCACTAGTATCATAAATCATAACAGGCCTATTTTCCGAAAACAGCTTTTGGCCATCTGCATCTTTAGTCACTGTAGGAGTAAGAGTAACCTGGCGCATGGCCACCTTAATTTCCGGATGAAGAGTACCTTGTGTGTATACTTTCTCGCTTGAAGGATATTTAATACGTGTTGTTCCTTTCATATTGGAGTATTTTTGCAAAGGTTGTATCTTTAATAAAAGAGTCAAATATTTATATGAAAAAGATTTATGCGATATGTATAAAGTCATTCATCATTTTTTCAGGATTAGGCGAACGTAGAATCGCCCCGCTGACAGCTATACCGTTAACTCCTGTATTGAGCAAGTCTGGAATGTCTTCAAGGGTAATACCCCCAATAGCACAAACGGGTAGTCTAATGCCTTCTTTTTGCATTTCCGTAATAATAGAACGATATCCTTCCAATCCTAAAATGGGAGAGAGATTGGTTTTGGTTTCTGTAAATCGAAAAGGACCACAACCGATATAGTCAGCCGATTCGCGGTGTAACCTACGCACATCCTCTATTGTATTGGCCGTCCCTCCTATGATGAAACCTTCTCCTAACACTTGGCGAGCTTGTGCGAGTGGCATGTCATTCTTACCCAGATGAACTCCGTCCGCTTCTATATTCTTGACCAATTCCACATGATCATCAATAATAAATGTGGCACCGAATTTTCGGCATTGGGCGAGCAAGCGACGGGCAATAGGTTTTATTTCCTCTTCCGAAGCCTCTTTCATGCGCAATTGTATCCACCGACACCCTCCGCGCAATGCAAGCATGGCTGATTCTTCATGGGAAATAGTACTGGTGTGATGAGTTATGAACTGTATGGGTACCATGTTTTTTGAATAATTGCTTTAGGGAAAAGTACACAAAGGGAATAAGTTCGGAATGCTACTTATTTTATTAGTTTATGTATAGTTCCAACAATGGGGCAGATTAGAGGGGCTTATCTATCGCTTATTATAACACATTCCCTCTGTTATTATTTATGCAAAGTTATTATTATTTTTTTATATGTTCTTCTTCTTCTTTGTGAAACCTATACATGATTTTAAAAGTCGGCCCAGACTTTAACGTTTTTAACGTTCCCTTGCGTTGTTGATATTCAAATATAGCCTTTACATTAACAACACTTACAACCTACATTTTAGCACTTTTGTATATTGCAGAGAATTTAAGATATTGACATTCGCGGACTGTTTCCCACGATATTCTTACTTTGACACAATACAAGCCATCCACATCGCACACTAAACAGACTCTCCTACTCTCATCTATAATTTCTCAATTCAATATTCAGATTTTACAGTTGTGATAAATTCAGAAGCTATAGCCACAGAAGATCGAAAAGCCTTTTCCTGTCCCGGAACTGTAATAAAAAGATGAACTGCATCAGAAAATTCTATTCGCTGTATTTTATCTGCAGAAAGTTTATTGGAAAACTCTATTCCCTGATCGCGCAAGATGTCACGACCGGCAGCAATAAGAAGTGTGCGCGGAAGACATTCAAGTTGTGCAGACGAAGCCATACCAACATCTATCTGTGGAACTCCAGATGGAATTTGAGGAGCATATGCCTTGTTAAATTGTTCCATCAAAAAAGCATCAAGTCCATACCCTTTAGCATATTTATTCCAAGATAGAGAATTATCGGCAAAAGCCTTTGTCACAGGATAAAACAATACCAAGGACGCTATTTTTCCCACACATTCAGAACTAAGTGCTGTCGCAATAGCCAAATTACCACCAGAACTGTCGCCTCCTACAGAAATAGAATTAGGATTAATCCCTAATAAGTAGCAATTATCAATCGCATATTTAACGCTGTTGATGCAATCAACATAGCCACTAGGATAAGGATTTTCAGGAGCCAGCCTATAATTTACGGCCATTACTTTCATCTTACCTGTAGCAGCCATAGCATCACAAAATCGGCCACAACTATTGATACTCCCAAAAGTCCATCCACCACCATGAAAATAAATCAACAACGGTAATTGTCGTTCTCCTGTTCCCATCGGCTCATATAACCGCAAACTGGAGGACAAATCTTTTACAGAGACATTATCGGAAATTTGGGGATATTTATCGCGGACTGATCGTACTTCTTTCAAAAACGAATAATCTCCTTCGATAGCTCTTGCCACAGCCTGTGCCTGATAGAACTGCAAACTATCTGGCATCATACGAAGAAATGAATCCGCTTGTTCTCTCATAATCCTGCTAGCTATAGTCTGTGACAGACATTCCGTCCCATTCATAACGATGAGAACTAACATTATAATAAATCCGGATTTAATCATAATAAAACCTAATACGCTTTATCACATGCCCTAAAGCAAGTAAAAGAAAAATAAGACCAACCTTTCCATGTATGCCCCCAATAGGCGAATGGATATAAGTTACCATCCAATGAAAAACTGCAATAATCGCACTCATGCACGTTAGGATTTATGAGAACAGAAAGCCATTTATTCATTATTTTCTTTTGCCTGTACACTCTTCTGATCCACGAGTTCCACCCATAATGAAGATATAAATACCACACAACATTACCCACAAACAAGCATCCCACAAAAATATGTCCCCATATCCAAAAAGGATTACTACTTCCGATTATTTCAAGCTGAACACTTGACACGAAAATCATCAGCGTCATAAAAAATAAAAGTCTATTGCACAATCTAAGTTTACCAATCTTTGTCATTATTTTATTGATACGTCTGTTATCTCCAATATTCACAGCAGAACCCCTAATCCTAGAAACGGTAACAGAGATTGTGCTAATTGCTGCATCATCTGCAGCAAATTACTGAAACTTTCAATAAAACCGAAGGAAACTCTCTGCCTCAACAAAAAGTTTCCTTCATTTTTATTTTACCTCATGGTATTTATCCTCCGAAATTATCATACATGATACTTTCCGGCTCCACTCCTAAGCTATCAAGCATACCTACTACAGCCTTGGACATAGGTCCAGGACCACACATATAATATTCAATATCTTCAGGAGCAGGATGATCCTTCAAATAAGTTTCATACATAACTTGATGTACAAAACCAGCGGTATATTTCACACCGGCCTCATCGGCCACAGGATCCGGACGGTCAAGAGCAAGATGGAAATGGAAATTAGGAAATTCCTTTTCCAATCCATGAAAATCTTCCAAATAGAAAACTTCATTAAGGGCACGTGCCCCATAGAAATAGTGCATTTCACGATCTGTCGTGCGAAGTGTCTTAGTCATGTGCATAATCTGCGCACGAAGAGGTGCCATACCGGCGCCGCCGCCAACCCAAATCATCTCTTTCTTTGAATTAAAATGAGGATGGAAATCACCATAAGGACCACTCATTATTACTTTATCACCTGGTTTCAGTGTAAAGATATAAGAAGAAGCAATACCAGGATTTACGTTCATGAATCCACTGCGATCAGCCTTAAACGGTGGGGTAGCAATACGAACAGTAAGCATAAACACATTACCCTCTGCAGGATAATTGGCCATAGAATAAGCACGAATAGTCGGCTCGGTATTCACACATTTCAAAGAAAACAGACCGAACTTCTCCCATGCGGGCAAATACTCCTCACCAATAAGGCTTTTATCAAAATCTTTATTGAAATCAATATTAAAAGCAGGAATTTTAATCTGGGCATACGAACCGGGAATAAAATCCATAGCGGCTCCTTCGGGAAGTTGCACTTTAAATTCCTTAATAAACGTGGCCACATTCTTGTTGGAAATTACGGTGCACTCATATTCTTTAACGCCCATCACAGATTCATCCACCTGAATGCTAAGATCGCCTTTCACCTTACACTGACAAGCCAAACGCCAATGATCTTTCACCTGTTTACGGGTAAACTGTCCACGTTCCGAATCTAGGATTTCACCCCCACCTTCAGGAACCTGACACTTACACTGACCACAGCTACCCTTACCACCACAGGCCGAAGAAAGATAAATGTCATTAGCCGCAAGTGTTGCAAGCAAACTACTACCTTGTTCCACAGAAATAGAATCTTTACCATTAATGGTAATATTAACCTTCCCACTAGGAGAAAGATAGCGTTTTGCTATAAGCAAGATAATGACTAAAAGGAGAATGATTACGAGAAAAACTCCTATACTTGATAAAATTAAGTTAATATTCATTGTATCGTTCCTTTTAGATATTAAGACCAGAGAAACACATGAACGCCATAGCCATAAGGCCTACAGTAATAAATGTTATGCCAAGGCCTTGCAAAGGTTTGGGTACATTTGTATAAGCCATTTTTTCGCTAATAGCAGCAAGTCCGACAATAGCCAACAACCAGCCGACCCCAGAACCAAGAGCATATACGACTGCATCACCTATTCCGCCAATATACTGACTACTATTGGGATCCATTCCTATACGTTGTTGCATAAAAAGACTTGCTCCCATAATCGCACAATTCACAGCTATCAACGGCAGAAATATACCTAACGCAGCATAAAGTGAAGGAGAAAACCGTTCTACAATCATTTCCACCAACTGCACAATACCGGCAATTACGGCAATAAAGAGAATAAAAGAAAGGAAAGACAAATCAACTCCTTCAACAAGACAATCAGGACCTAAAACTCTGGTTTGCAGCAAATAATCAACCGGTACTGTAACGACCAGTACAAAAATAACAGCTACACCAAGGCCAAACGCAGTCTTGACATTTTTGGATACCGCCAAATAAGAGCACATACCCAAAAAGAATGCGAAAATCATATTATCCACGAAAATGGACCGGACGAATAAACTTAACATTTGTTCCATTGTTTTCTTCTTTTGTAGTTATTAGGTATGTTTTAGTTACGGCCCTTACGGCTATTGTAAGCCCGATGTCCCCAAATGATGCATCCTACCAGAATCAAGGCCATAGCAGGCATCGTCATCATACCGTTATTGACATAAAAGCCACCGTTTTCAACATAAATGCTCTCAGGAATTACGCGCAAACCTAAAAGTGTTCCAGCACCAAAAAGTTCACGTACAAAACCAACTGCCACCAATATCCAGGCGTATCCCAGCCCACTGCCAACACCGTCAAGGAAAGATTCCCATGGCCCATTCTGCATGGCAAAAGCTTCCAAACGCCCCATCAAGATACAATTGGTTATAATAAGACCTACATAAACAGAAAGTTGGACGCTGACATCATAAACATAGGCTTTTAGCACTTGGCTGACAAGAGTAACCAATGTGGCCACTACAACTAACTGTACAATTATACGAATACGATTAGGAATCGTCTTACGCAAGAGAGAGATAATCACATTGGCAAAAGCTGTAATAACTGTTACAGACAGTCCCATAACGATAGCCGGTTCCAATTGAGCTGTAACAGCCAACGCGGAACAAATACCTAGAACTTGTACAGCTACCGGATTATCTAAATTCAGAGGATTAGTAAAGACCTCCTTATTTGCTTTTGAAAATAATTTGCTCATATTTATTCCGCCATTTACTTTTTACTTGCATTAAAGAAACCGACATACTGCTGCAAACCACTATTTACCATGGCCGCTGCACCTTTGGTTGTCAGTGTTGCGCCAGTGAGTCCATCCACTTCATAAGTGTCATCCTTTACCTGTCCTTTCTTTACGACAGTAAGTGCCACTTGTGATGTTGCAGAATCTGTAAAAATTTGTTTCCCTTTAAATTGATCCTGAAATTTTTGCTCTGCAATAGGAGAGCCGAGTCCTGCAGTTTCACTTTCATGAGAAAAATAAGCTCCAAAAACCGTTCTGAAGTCATCATTCACGGCCATATAACCCCAAAGACCTCCCCAAAGACCGCGTCCGGACATTGGCACAACATACTTTGTTGAGCCGTTAATCTTGCAGACATATACAGGCAAACAACCGGAGTTGATATCCTTATTATCCACTTTAAAGCCATCTTCATCTTTCTCCTTACCAGTTTTGACGCATGAACCGTCTGCTTTAACAACCATATCCGCGATGACCACCTCATCGTATTTGTTCTCCACTTCATTGGCAGTCTGCAAATCACGGATATTCAAAGCAGCCAATATCTGTCTCTTTTTGTCAAGCTCCACATTTTTGTCTTGTGTAGGTTTAAGAACTGATGAGACAAAAGCCAAAAGGAACGCCACGATAACGACCATTACCGAAGCATAAACTATAGTATAAGAATTACTATTTGTATTCATTTTCATATTGCTTTATAATGGTTGGTTACTTTCCCGCACGCTTAAGCCGGCGACTAATATTACGTTGCACAAAACAATAGTCAATAAGCGGTGCAAACATATTCATGAAAAGAATGGCAAGCATCATGCCCTCAGGATAACCAGGATTAAGCACACGAATCGTTATGGCCAAAGCACCAATGAGAAAACCATAGATATACTTGCCATTTTCCGTACGGGCACTTGTAACCGGATCTGTTGCCATAAACACAGCACCGAAAGCAAACCCGCCAGCGGCCAAGTGTTCATACCAAGGTATTTGTGCAACAAGATTTCCTTCCATTCCAGCTATGTTAAACAACCAGCCAACGATAGCACCTCCTATAAAAACGCTTGTCATTGTTTTCCATGATGCAATACGTGTATAAAGCAAAATAACCGCTCCTATAGCAATGGCTATTACGCTGGTCTCACCAATAGAACCGGGTATAAGGCCAATAACCATATCTGAGAATCCAGCCGTAACTTCCACATTTGAAGCAGCTTGTCCAAGCGGTGTCGCCATAGTCATGGCATCGGCCGTCAGTTGATTACCTAAGCCGAATATTGTTTCATTAGCCACCCATACCTGGTCGCCACTCATGCTTGTCGGATATGCAAAGAAAAGGAAAGCACGGGCCACAAGCGCCGGATTAAAGATATTCATACCCGTACCGCCATATATTTCCTTGGCGATGATTACGGCAAAAGCGACTGCTATGGCCAACATCCAAAGCGGACAATTGACAGGAACAATCATAGGAATGAGGAGACCGGACACCAGAAAGCCTTCCTGAATTTCTTCCTTTTTCCACTGAGCCACAACAAATTCTATACCTAAACCCACGGCATAAGACACTATTATCTTAGGTAATGTTGCCAAGAAGCCGTATATAAACATCTCCATGAAACCAGCCTCAACATTTGCCTGATGATAGTTTTGATAACCGATATTATACATACCGAAGAGCAACGCCGGCAACAAAGCTATAACAACAAACGACATGATGCGCTTTGAGTCGATGGCATCGTGTATGCTACACCCGACTTTCGACGTGGTGGATGGTACCAACAAGAATGTTTCCATGCCTTCGAATACTGAATGGAAAGCGTGCAACTTTCCCTTTTCCTCGAAGTGCGGTCTCAGCTTGTCTAGAAATTTCTTAACCATTGATTTTTATTTATTTTAAAAACATTCGGCTTCTCGATTTTCTCATGTTTCTAGAAGAAGAAAGAGAGGCGAAAGTACATTTTTTGTTTTTACGACTTATATGATTCAGGCATTCTCTTTTCTCAGTATATCCAAACCTTCACGAACAATGCGCTGCAACTCCAATTTGGAAGAATCTATGAATTCGGCAACAGCAAAGTCCTCCGGAGCCACCTCATAAATGCCCAAAGCCTCCTGACGATCAATGTCGCCGGTTATGATAGCCTTAACCAAATAACTAGGATAAATATCCATCGGGAACACCCTTTCATATTCGGCACTCATAATCATGTGACGCTGCCCTCCTTTAATTCTACAATCCAGATTATAACTTTTAGAGCGACCTAAAATCCAGGAGAAATAACTGCGGCTGGTTGAAAAATCATTCAAGCGGGGACGTATCCATCCCAAAAGTTCATGAACATCATCACCTTCAGGAATCGCACAGACTTCAGTATTGAACGCGCCCAAAAAGCCATCAACACCAGACTTCACACCTACGAGCGGATTACCGTTGATGATTCGCACATGCGCAGTATCGCCTTGGAGTCGTCCCTTCAGAACATCAGACAAAGGAGTGCCGATTTTAGTTTCCAGATAACAGGGGGCAGACACACAGGAACCGGCCACCGCAATACGACGGGTCAGATCAACAAATCCCGTCATAGCCAGATGACCTATCATCGCTACGATTTCAGCGCCTACAGTCCAAACGGTCTCCCCTTTGTTAACGGGCATCACATGATTGATGTGAACTCCAACATTTCCCGAAGGGTTAGGACCGTCAAAAACATTTACATTAGCTTCGGCCACTGGCAGCAGGGAAGTATTGATTTGTTCAGGTGAAATGCCCAGATAAACCGGTGCCAGCTTGGAAAGTACCTTCACACCTGCCTTAAAAGCCTCTTCACGCCCCTGCAGTACATAATTAATATCGGCGGCCAAAGGCATTTTGCTGAAAGTCGAAACGAAAACGGCTTTCGGAGCATCTGCTGGAGAAGCCACAACATCATAAGGCCGCTGGCGGATAAAAGCGAACATACCGCTATTCAGCAGATATTCCACCACATCTTCACGCGAAGCCTTTCCGGCATCAAGTTTACCAAAATCCTTGTTCTCCTGTTGTGCCGAAGCCTTCACACACACGTGCAGAAGTTTTCGCCGTTCACCGCGTTCAATGGCTGTTATCTCACCACTGACCGGCGATACAAACTTTATACGCTCGGAGGCTTTGTCTACAAAAAGTGCTTCGCCCGCCATCACATAATCGCCAACCTTAACGGTCAAACGCGGCGTAATGCCTGTGAAATCCAACGGCGAAACCGCATATTCGTTTGATGGCAAAAGCGTTTGAAGTTCTTTTGCCGCCACTCCGTCGAGGTTTATATCTAACCCTCTTTTGATTTTATACAATGGTTTCATTATAGATAATAACAAAAAATTTCTGCAAAATTATAAAAAATATTTTTAGAAACGAAAAGCTACAGCCATATTATTCTTTCACTGCAGATGGATGGTCACCCGCCGGTTATACGAGAATGGTGAAATCGTATCCACCCCTCCTTTGGCCTCTACGACAATCCTCTCACGGGTTATTCCCATTTTCACCAGTTCCTCAACTATAGCCTGCGCTCTTTTTTCAGAAAGCTTCCTATTGTAAGCCTCACCTCCGGTTTTCCGGTCGGCATAACCGGTTACAACTATTTTGCGGTCTTCTTCCCGGACCATTTCCACCAACTCTTTAACATTGACCAAATCTTTCCGGCTGGCAATCCGAGAAGAACCGATATCGAAAAATACCGACAAAGGCATTATGCGGATTTTTTCGATTACGGATGTTTTTTCCGGTCCGCCGGGTATTTTAGCATCAAGCATTTGCTGTAACCGCTCATTTTCCTCACGCTGACTTTCCAGTTCCGCATTGAGGGCATTCATCTGCTCCTGATTCATTGCGATAAGAGCCTCTACATTAGGAGCCTTTTTCCAAGTGCTTTTACCGATATTATAAGTAACGCCTACAAACAGCCCTACTATTTTATCATAATGACGCGCCTCAAGCCGACGGTATCCGTTCCAGCCATCGTTTAAAGCGCCGTCCATATTGCCCTTAGCAGCTAGAGCAAAGATATCCAGAAAAACATTCAAATGGTTGTTTATCCGAAAATTATTTAAAAGACCGACATTATAAGAAACATTATAGGCCCGGCCTCCACGGCTCATATTACGCACAACACCCAATCCGACATAAGGGATAAAATTCCACAAACGGCTCTCATCATATCCTCCTAAAAGATTCGTCAGATTAAACATCACGTCTTCATGTAAATTCCAATATTTATATGAAGGATGCAGATTTCCGGTATTAACCTGTTTTGCCCAAACTCCTTGAAATTTAGTACGGAGACCGATACCGGGAGTAAACCATTTACCAACAGCCACATCAAAACCGAAAGTACCACGGTCGGAACTGAAAGGATTTTTATTAGGACATTTCTCCTGTGAGGAATAAGCCGCATTAAAATCAAATCCGCCCGACACAAACCAGTTTGCCCAAAACTTATTTGTCATCACCGAATGTTTTTCACCAGGCACTTCAGTATCTTGCGCGGCAGCAGTGCCTAAACCGGCAGCCACCAGAACCAGAAACATTAAAACTTTTCTCATATTATGTTATATTCTATTGATTTCAAGATAGTCTGCTGGCAAAGTTAATAAATTACTTTTTAAAATAGTGAAAGAAAACAAAAAAGATGACAGTAAAATCCTTTTGTCAATTTTTATACACTTTAAAGAACATCAAGACGGATGAGAATATTAACATTTTTAACCTTTAGAAACATATTCTCTTATCTTTTTCTCCAAAGAATTATTACCATATAAAGAAGAATAAGGGATTTTCAAAAGGGATTACTTACATTTTTTACGGCAATAAGGAGTTTTTAGAATCAAGAAAGCACTGAAAACACAAAGAGAGACATCTTTAAAAAGTTGTCTCTCTTCTTTAATGTAAAGATAAATCTTTTTTTCGTCAAAAGCAAAAAGTGTTAAAATGCGATTTTGTCAAAATTACATCACAATATTATTATCACTTAGCTCCTAACGACACATTATTACTAAGCAACAATTACAAGATTCGCATAATCTTACCATTTATCCTGTTCAAAAAAAGAGAACAACATCAATCAAGACCCTAAAAAACAGACCGGTGAAGCGACTTTTAAACATATAGTATCTATTTTTGCTATAGGGTTATACTTGTTTTTCGCGCAAATAGACTAACTTTGTAGCCCAAATAACGTAAGCAACAATAAAAAGTATATGAAATTCACCGAGCGTAACGGACTCCATCTCTATGAGATAAACAAAGAAGTACTTGAAAGCTGGGACAAGAAAGATTTGTTCCACCGCAGTATGACAGAACGCGAGGGCTGCCCCTCATTCGTATTCTTCGAAGGACCGCCTTCAGCAAACGGGCATCCGGGCATTCACCACGTCATGGCACGCACTATCAAGGACGTATTCTGCCGTTACAAAACGATGCAGGGATTTCAGGTAAAACGCAAAGCAGGCTGGGATACGCATGGTCTGCCTGTTGAACTTGGCGTGGAAAAAGAACTAGGCATCACCAAAGAAGACATCGGCAAAACCATTAGCATAGAGGAATACAATGCACGTTGCCGACGCAATGTCATGATGTTCACTCAGGAATGGACAGACCTCAGCCATCTCATGGGATACTGGGTTGACATGGAACATCCTTATATCACATACGAGAACTCCTATATAGAAACATTGTGGTGGTTACTGGCGCAGCTTCACAAAAAAGGATTACTCTACAAAGGCTATACCATTCAGCCCTATAGTCCGGCTGCTGGAACCGGCCTCTCCAGTCATGAGCTCAACCAGCCGGGTTGCTACCGCGATGTTAAGGACACGACCATGACGGTACAGTTTGAAATCGTCAATCCCTCACCCGAACTCACAGGATGGGGAACTCCGCATTTCATAGCCTGGACAACGACTCCATGGACTTTGCCTTCCAATACGGCATTATGTGTCGGCCCGCAATTCGACTATGTTGCCGTGCGCACATATAACGCATATACCTCCCAGCCCGTCACGGTTGTTTTGGCAAAAGACTGCATAAGCTCATACTTTAAACCCGAAGGAGCCGACATGCCTCTGGAAGACTATTCCGCAGGAGACAAAATCATCCCCTATAAAATTGTTGCAGAATACAAAGGTGCTGATCTGGTCGGCATGCGCTATCGCCAGCTAATGCCGTGGGTCAAGCCGGCAGAAAAGGTCGACAGCCTCTCACCCGACTTCGTGCAAGAATATGCGTCATCTCATCCCGATAAATGCTTCAGCGTAGGCCACGACCGGTTCGTTGAACTGGAAGAGCAGGCATTCCGTGTGATCCCTGGCGATTATGTCACCACTGAAGACGGTACGGGCATTGTACATATAGCTCCGACTTTCGGTGCCGATGACGCCAAAGTAGCCAAAGCGGCTCAAATCCCTTCCCTTTTCATGATAAACAAAAAGGGGGAGACACGTCCAATGGTCGACCTTACCGGCAAGTATTACATAATGCCTGAACTGGCTGATAATTTTGTCGCGACTTGTGTCGACACAGCCGTTTATAGCCAACATGCAGGCGATTATGTAAAAAACGCTTATGCACCGGAATTCAACAAAGACGGTAAATACGACGAAAAAGCCGCTGAAAAAGCTGAAGACCTGAACATTATCCTCTGCATGGAGATGAAGCAGCAGGGCACAGCCTTTAAAATAGAGAAAAAAGTTCATAATTATCCTCACTGCTGGCGAACGGACAAACCCGTTCTTTACTATCCGCTCGACAGCTGGTTTATCCGGTCTACTGCCGCAAAGGAACGTATGATGGAACTCAACAAGACCATCAACTGGAAACCGGCTTCTACTGGAACCGGACGCTTTGGCAAATGGTTGGAAAACCTGAACGACTGGAATCTGAGCCGGAGCCGTTATTGGGGAACTCCGCTCCCCATTTGGCGAAACGAAGAATCGCGCGAGGAGATATGTATTGGCTCCGTGGCTGAGCTATATGACGAAATAGAAAAAAGCGTCGCAGCCGGATTCATGAAGTCCAACCCGATGAAAGACAACGGATTCGTCCCTGGCGACTACAGCAAGGAAAACTATGACAAGATAGATCTGCACCGCCCTTACGTTGATGATATCCTACTCGTATCTCCGACTGGATTACCCATGAAGCGCGAAACAGACCTCATCGACGTGTGGTTCGACTCCGGCTCCATGCCTTATGCCCAACTCCACTATCCTTTCGAAAACCGTGAACTGGTAGACAACGGAATAGCCTATCCCGCCGACTTCATTGCTGAAGGCGTAGACCAGACACGCGGATGGTTCTTCACTCTCCATGCTATTGCGACAATGGTATTCGACAGCGTTTCCTTCAAAGCCGTAATCAGCAACGGACTGGTTCTCGACAAAAATGGCAACAAGATGTCAAAACGTCTCGGCAATGCGATTGAACCTTTCGGCGCTATCGAAAAATATGGCTCGGACCCTCTGCGGTGGTACATGATTACCAACTCTTCACCATGGGATAACCTGAAGTTTGACGAAGACGGTGTAACGGAAGTGTCACGCACATTCTTCGGTAAACTGTATCAGACCTATTCTTTCTTTGCTATGTACGCCAATGTTGACGGCTTTACCGGCAAAGAACCTTCCGTTCCCGTAAACAGACGCCCGGAAATTGACCGCTGGATCATCTCCGAACTGAACACATTAATTAAAGAAGTCACAACCGACTTCAACGAATACGAACCGACACGCGCCGGACGCAGAATCAGTACCTTTGTTATTGACAATCTCTCCAATTGGTATGTCCGCCTCTGCCGTAAACGTTTTTGGGCTGGAGAAATGGACGAAGACAAACTCAGCGCCCATCAAACTCTTTGGAATTGCTTATTCACCATCAGCAAACTCATGGCCCCCATTGCCCCGTTCTATGCCGAACGTCTTTATGGCGACTTGGCCGTTGCCGCACAGGAAGCATCAGACAGCGTACACCTGAGCCTATTCCCGATATGCGATGAGACACTCGTAGACAAAGCGCTGGAACAACGCATGGAACTTGCACAACGCATAACCTCCATGGTTCTGTCCATCCGCAAGAAAGAACATGTCATAGTCCGTCAACCACTCCAGAAAATTTGCATTCCTGTAAACGATGAAGCCCGCAAAACAGACATATCCGCAATGTCTTCACTCGTACTTAATGAAGTCAACGTCAAAGAAATAGAGTTTGTAGAAGGAGACATGTTGGAAAAGAAAGTCAAGTGTAACTTCCGCATCATGGGCAAAAAATTCGGAAAATTAATGAAACCCATAGCAGCAGAAGTTGCCAATCTCTCTCAAGAAGACATAGCCAACCTCGAGAAAAACGGAAAATTCACCTTACAAGTAGAGAACCAACCTGTAACTATCGAGCGCGAAGATGTCGATATTGTAAGCGAAGATATTCCAGGGTGGAGTGTGGCGAACGATGGTGCGCTTACCGTTGCATTGGACTTGTCCATCACTCCAGAACTCAGGAAAGAAGGTTGGGCACGTGAAATCGTCAAAAGAATACAGACATTCCGTAAAGAAAACGGTTTCGACATCACAGATCATATCAACATTGTGTTTGACCACCATGAAGAAATGGAAAATGTTGTTGCAGACTTTAAAGACTATATCTGCACACAAGTTCTGGCAGACAATCTGACATTCGATAACGTAACTGGCAACTGCGCCCTTAACTTTGAAGACTTCAAACTCAACGTAAAAATAGAAAAAAGTTAAGCAGCGTCAACGACATGTGTAGCCGGTATTCCATCATCGGACATCCGGCTATACATGACCGTATTCCTCATTTGTCGGGCATTACAAACAAATCAACTTATCGTATCAAAAACATAAATCCACTTATTATATGGCAGAAAAAACACGTTACTCCGATGAGGAATTAGCGGAATTCAAAGCGCTTATCCTTGAGAAAATTGAATTAGCAAGCCGTGACTACCAGCAAATGATGGACGTACTTACCAACAAGGACGGCAACGGCGTAGAAGACACCATGCCAACTTACAAAGTGCTGGAAGAAGGTTCTATGACACAGACCAAAGAAGAACTTACGACAATGGCAGCCCGTCAGCAAAAGTTCATTCAGGGTTTACAGGCAGCCTTAGTCCGCATAGAAAACAAGACATACGGCATTTGTCGTGTCACAGGAAAGCTAATCCCAAAAGAACGTCTGCGCGCAGTGCCTCATGCAACATTAAGCATCGAAGCCAAACTTGCACAAAAGTAACTGCATTCAGACACATAACTTTAAATGGTAAATAAACGGGCTCTCGGACAAAAATCCGATAGTTCCCGTTTATTGATTTGAAGACTGTTTTCTCCTACCGGTAAATCCGATTTATCTTCCATCTCAAGCCAACTGATTTCAAATAATATTCATGAACACTTCCTCGGTTAGTATAAAATCTGCAATAGCCATATTGGTTGTAATCTGTACTCTCATAGCTGACCAGATTATAAAAATAACAGTCAAAACCAACATGGGACTTTACGAAATCATTAATGTAACCAATTGGTTTGAAATACGTTTTACTGAAAATGACGGAATGGCCTTCGGCATGGATTTCATCGGCACCATGTTTTTAGCCCTATTCCGTATGGCCGCCATCATCTTTTTCAGCTATATTTTATATAATATAGTCAGAAAGAACGCGCCAACGGGATTTATTGTTTGTTTCTCATTAGTAGTAGCCGGAGCTGCCGGCAACATCATCGACAACTGCCTCTACGGCCTTATTTTCACAGAAAGCATTTACGGTATGCCGCCGGCCCATTTCGTGCCTATTGGACAAGGATATGGTTCGTTTTTGTCCGGCCATGTTGTAGATATGTTTTATTTTCCACTCTTTGAATGGCCTTCATGGATGCCTTTAGTTGGTGGAAATGTTTTCTTCGGGGCTATTTTCAACTTTGCCGATGCCGCCATCAGCTGCGGTGCAGTAGCCTTGTTTATATTCTACCACAAACTACTTTCACTGGACTACCTCCTGAAAGCCCGCCAATAGTCCTTCTCTCCCGTTTTGACACCTTAGGAAAATAACAGGTTGCCATCATACGCCCAAAGCCTCTTTTGTAAATATGCCTTCAGTCTACCGTATCTTCTCCGCCCTACTCTTTTCCGGAGTCATCTTTTTTATTTCCGCTTGCACATCAGATACTCCTGAGAATGTGCTGAGCCAATCAGAAATGGAAGAAGTCCTGTATGATTATCACTTGGCTTTAGCCATAGAAGGCGCTGAGGGCATTCCTTCACGGCAAACGACGGACGAACCGACGGCTAGAAATTACTATATCCAAGCCGTCTATAAAAAATACGGCCTGACCGAAAAAGATTTCAACCGTTCCTTACAATGGTACACACGCCATTCTGAAATTCTCTTCAACATCTATAAAAACATAGACCAACGCCTGAGTGAAAGCGGGAATATGGGAACAATTTTCAATTCCGCCACAACCGGCACGCACACAGGTGACACATTGAACATCTGGCGCGGCGTTCAGGCTGTTCTACTTTCATCAACAGGAGTCAACCGTTTCAGTTTCACACAAAAGGCCGATACTTCACTTCAAGAAGGCGACCGTTTGACACTTCGTTTCAACGCGCATTGGATTTATCGTGAAGGCAGCAAAACAGCTGTAGCGCAAATAGCCATCCGTTATGACAACGATTCTGTTGCCGCCAGCACCCAATATTTTTATAGTGCCGGCTACCAAAATCTCACCATACGTGTCGGCTCACGGCCTGTAAAGTCCGTCACCGGTTTCATTTATCAGACAGCCGATTGGTCCGAACGGCCAAAGCTACTGACATTGTCCGATTTCTCCCTGCTACGCATCCGCAGCAGGCACGAATTAAAGCCGGTACCTCAGCAAACGACCACACAGTCGGAAGACACTTTAAGAAAAGCTGTAACGGCTGAACAACGTTTACGCGACAGCCTTATCATCAGAGAAGAAACCGAAAATCGCCGCTCTCATTTTGAACCGATAGACGTATCTCAAAGAAAAAGATAACGACATCTATGTTTCCCCCCGACAAATATTTCCATCGTTTTGCCGTCAGCCGCCTGCACCTTCCTGACGGCAGCGTATTGAAAAATCAGGTTATTGAATACCAACAAACCTCTGAGAACAAGCTTTCAGCCCGATATTATCCTCTCACCGAAGAAATCCCTTTCACAGAATGGAGAGGAGGGGATTTCCATTGGCCTTCAGATATATAAATTCGTTCATTGGTATTTTTCTCCGCAGATTTGTCATAAAAATCCTATTCTGAACAAAAAAATGCCATATTTTTGTTCATTTAAGACGGATTTTTTAATTTTGCTTCAGTTTTCGGGAACATTACATGCTCCTATAAGTTTAACAAAAAAACTACAAACAATGAAGAAGTTACTCTTAACCCTCGTTTTGGTTATCAGTTCGCTGACTGCCGGTGCACAAGTTTATCTTGGAGGCGAAGTCGGCCTTTGGCGCGATTGGAACAACAACGAAACTACTTTTGCCCTACAGCCTGAAATTGGCTACCAATTTTCCGACAAATGGGCTGCTGGTTTGCAAATCGGCTATGCACATCACTATAATGATGGTGCCAAAATCAATGCGTTCAACTTTTCTCCTTATGCCCGTTACACTGTGGGTAAAGTCGGTATTGTCAGTTTTATTGTTGACGGAGGTTTCGGCTTCAGCAGCCTCAAGGAAAAGAACAGCGACTCAGCCACCGCTTGGGAAATCGGCCTCAAACCTGGCGTAAAAGTACAACTGGCCCCGCAACTTCACTTCGTTGCCCACCTAGGCTTCCTAGGCTATCGCGACAACGACCACGGTGCTTTAGCTTTCGGCAGTCAGGGACTAGGTTTTGCCTTCTCCAGCCAAGATTTAAAATTCGGTCTTCTTTATGAATTCTAAGACTACCGCAAATGTGAGGAACAAATAGAAAACAGTTTCCCCACACCGAAAGATGAAAATGCAATGAATGCGGCAAGTTCTCATAGAGCACTTGCCGCATTCATTATGCCAAGAAGCACCAGAAATGATAAATTACATTAAAATACGTCTTTTTACGCATTAACACATTTAACTTTCAGAAACATTTAAGGTTGCCTTTCACACCTCAAATCCATAGTTTTTGAAGACGGAACAGAGACTGCAGGAAAAAGGTTACTGAAAAAATAAACGGCAATACGGAGAATTTTAATTCCAATACGGAGAATTTAAACTTCGAAAGCACCATTTTCATACCCATTTCTCCAAATACAACCAATAATAAAAAGGATAATCCTTCGGACTATCCTCTTCGCCATTGCAAATATACGATTTTTCTCTCCCAAAACCAAGAAATGTTAAAACAGCCGACCATTGAACAATTTCACTTATTTAACAAAACACACCAGAAACGGACTGATAAAGAGCATATCGTTATCATGCCTTTTCTCCTTCATGAAACTCTAGCTTTGACACTATCCGGGCTTGCGGGGATGACTGCAAATTCGTAAATTTGCACCTATTATGACAGAAACAGACCACCATAACAATTTTGCCTTTTCAGCGCCTGCAACCGAATTAGTTACAGTAGCCGCCGAATACTGCAAAGCACTCGAGGGACAGGACTTCAAAAACCCAGTCCACTTTAACGATGTCATGCGCAACCTCCTCTCCATGATTTACCTGAAGATGTCTCTTCTTCCACAAGTTCCGGATGTTCAAGGATTTAACGAAAGCCGCGTCACTGAAGACGATTACGAATACATTCGCGCACGTGTCAAGCGCTACACCGGAGCCGAAGATGACTATCTTGACGTTTTCGTTGAGGATTTCAAATATTCCGACCGCCCTATCCTGCGCACTATCAGTGAAGATATGGCCGATGTTTACCAGGCTCTGCGCGAACTTGTTGAAACGTTCCGCGGCGGATTTGAGGAGGCCATGATGGCAGGACTTCGTGAAGTACAGGAAGAGTTCAGGCTACATTGGGGGCAACGGGCCTTAAACGCCCTGAAAGCGCTTCACGACATCCGTTTCGGCGAAACAGGAACTCCTGAAGAACATGACTTTTAAAAAAGAATATACGGTTTCAGCCGGCGAATAACTTTCATTCCCTCTCAGAAGCCAAGCCATCTTGCCCCGACAACATGACCAAACAGAAATTATTCAAAAAAACCAATAAAGACTTCATAGCCTCACTGCCCCGTTTTCTCTACGACGGCCCCATTGAGATTATCGACCAAAAAGATGCGGCGGAAACCACCGTTCAAAAACTCCTGCAAGCAGGCGGAATACTGGGATTCGACACCGAAACCCGCCCATCCTTCAAGCGGGGCGAAGGGCATAAAGTGGCCCTCCTTCAGATAGCAGACAAAGAGAAATGTTATTTGTTCCGCTTGTCAAAGACAGGGCTGACCGATGGCCTTACCGCCTTATTGTCCAACCCCGAGATACTAAAAATAGGCCTGTCGCTCCGTGACGACCTTTCAGCTCTCCGGAAACGCCGCGACTTCGAACCGAAAAACTGTCTGGACCTACAAAACCTCGTGCGCAGGCTGGGCATTGAAGATATGAGCCTGCAGAAGCTATATGCCAATGTTTTCGGACAACGTATTTCCAAAAAGACCCGGCTGACCAACTGGGAAGCTCCGGAACTTACTGAAAACCAACAACGCTATGCCGCTACCGATGCCGTGGCCTGCATCAGACTCTATGAGCGTCTCATGGCATTAAGTGCATCGGGTAATTACGAACTGCTGATCCCTGACGATGAAACGCAGCAAACACCATCCACAGTTCAAGCAGCCTCTGAGAAAAACGATAAAACCAACCACTGAACATTCATACATAACAAGATGATTACCATACGACTGAAAAGAGGTAAGTCCGAAAGTCTCAAACGCTTTCACCCTTGGATTTTTTCCGGAGCCATTGCTTCCATGAGCGAACAGCCACAAGAAGGCGAAATCGTTGAGGTGGTCGATTCTGAAGGTCACTTTGCAGCCCTCGGCCACTACCAGATAGGCTCCATAACGGTAAGGGTTTTAAGTTTCGAACGCAGCCGCATTGACACGGATTTCTGGAAGAGACGCCTCCACGAAGCCTGGCTCATGCGCAAAGCCATCGGAGTTACCGGCCTGTCCGACAACAACATCTACCGTCTGGTTCACGGCGAAGGCGACCGCCTGCCCGGACTCATCATCGATGTTTACGGCAACACGGCCGTAATGCAAGCCCACTCCGTAGGCATGCACCGTCAACGCATGCAAATAGCCGAAGCGCTCGCAGAAGCCACGGAAGGCGAAATAAGCAACGTCTACTATAAATCCGAAACGACATTACCTTTCAAAGCCGGCCTTGGACAAGAAGACGGCTTTATTCTGGGAGGTGAAACCGGCAACATAGCGACCGAATATGGCCTGCAATTCCACATCGACTGGCTGAAAGGACAGAAAACAGGTTTTTTCGTAGACCAGCGTGAAAACCGCCGCCTTCTGGAACACTACGCCAAAGGAAAAAAAGTACTCAACATGTTCTGCTACACCGGTGGCTTTTCCGTATACGCCTTGCGTGGCGGCGCCGAACTGGTACATTCCGTAGACAGCAGCGCCAAGGCCATAGACCTGACACGCGCCAACGTTTCTCTGAACTTCACCGGCGACAACCGCCACGAAGCCTTTGCCGAGGACGCCTTCAAGTTCCTCTCCCGCGCCGATGACATCTACGACCTCATCGTACTCGATCCTCCGGCTTTCGCCAAACATAAAGACGCTCTTCGCAACGCGCTCAAAGGCTACACCAGACTGAATGCCATTGCCTTTGAGAAAATCAAAAAAGGCGGCATTCTTTTCACTTTCAGCTGCTCACAGGCAGTCAACAAAGACCAGTTCCGCCTGGCAGTATTCACAGCCGCAGCCCAAAGCGGCCGGCATGTCCGCATTCTTCACCAGCTGCACCAGCCAGCCGACCATCCTGTCAACATTTATCATCCTGAAGGCGAATACCTCAAAGGACTGGTTTTATATGTAGAATAAGAAAACCGCCGGAATGACCGCCGGGTCTTTCCGGTATCCAACGTTTCCGATATCCTCATGCTATTACTCCCCAATGCCAAAATAAACATCGGCCTGTTCGTGACGGAAAAACGGCCGGACGGTTACCACAATCTGGAAACAGTGTTCTATCCCATTCCTCTGCGAGACAACCTTGAAATCAAACGTCTGGAAAAAGAGGATGTTCCCTATCTGCTCCAAACAGCAGGACATAAAATAGAAGGTGTTCCTGAAGATAACCTCATAATCAAGGTATACCGTGACCTGCAGGCAGAGTTCAAGCTACCTCCTGTCGAAATTTATTTATATAAGAACATCCCCATGGGAGCCGGACTTGGAGGCGGCAGCAGTGACGCAGCCGCCATGATGCGGGGACTCAACGAAATTTTCGGCTTAAATCTTACAGACGATGAAATGGTCTCCCGTTTGGCCGGATACGGGGCCGACTGCGCATTCTTCGTCCACAACCGGCCAGCTCACGCCACTGGCATAGGCAACGTGCTCTCGCCCATTGCTCTGACCCTGAAAGGCTGGACACTGGTATTGGTGAAACCTGATATTTTCATTTCAACCAAACTCGCTTATAGCGGAATCATACCCCGCCCCGCCCCATGCCGGCTTCCGGAAGTCGTATTACGCAATGTGGAAACATGGCGTGAATGCATTCACAATGATTTCGAAGCCTCAGTATTCCCGCAATATCCAGCTATTGCCGCCATCAAAGAAACTCTCTACGACATGGGAGCCAGCTATGCTGCCATGAGCGGCAGCGGCAGTACAGTCTTCGGCCTGTTCAAACATTCATGCGAGGAAGCCGAACGTGTTTTCCATGATTGTTACGTCTTCCGGAAAACCTTATCCGTATGATTTATTACTTCTCAGGTACAGGCAACAGCCTGCACATAGCTCAGATACTTTCACGTCAAACAGGCTGGTCCTTGCGGCCGATGATTCTCTGTGACGAAGAGACCCCTGAAGAAAGTGAGGTAACAGGCATGGTTTTTCCGGTCTACGGATGGCGTTTACCTCGTATCGTAGAACAATTTCTGCAAAATCTTCCATTAACAAAAAAGCGGTCTGCGTATTTTTTTGCCATTCTCACCTGTGGTGACGATATTGGAAGAACCCATGAACTGCTTCGCAGAAAACTGAAGGAAAAGGATATAAAACTGGACGCCGTTTGGTCTGTCACAATGCCTAACACTTATGTGGCATTACCTGGTTTCGACATAGATCCGAAGGAGTTACAGGAAAATAAACTAAAGGCCGCTCAACAAAGATTAGATGATATCATATCAGTCATCAATCGCCGTGATTCTTCTATTACAGATGTGCATACAGGAACTCTTGCCTATGTCAAAACGTACATTTTAGGACATCTATTCAACCGTTTTCTGACCAAGCACAAATATTTCAGACACGAAAGCACCTGCATTGGCTGTCGTAAATGTGAACGGATTTGTCCTGTCGGGAATATCAGATGCGATGGGAAAGGCCGGCCTGTATGGCTACACGACTGCACCATGTGTCTGTCCTGCTACCATCATTGCCCTATCCACAGCATTGCTTACGGACCTTTCACACAAGGAAAAGGACAATATATTTGTAAATATTGCTGTCCGATAAAACTCAAATAGCGCAATAAAGCATGGCTCGAACGCTG
>ERZ778511.31-NODE-31-length-130000-cov-17.571696_pt1 | contig 130000 bp, 95 predicted proteins | sample MGYA00510347_ERZ778511 | MGnify/ENA primary metagenome ERZ778511 (study PRJEB29527, sample SAMN07138967) | mouse gut metagenome | material: feces | host: mouse | place: China:Nanjing | collected 2016-01-25 ...
CTTAAATACAAGATTTGTGTGTTATGAGGTTTAAAAGGAAGTGTCAAACTCCCGACTGGTTCGATTCCGGTTCTGGGCATTAAAGAGAAGAAATTCTTATAATTGTCACATGTATATGTGGTAGTTATAAGAGTTTTTTTGTTTATATAGAAAATGCCATGTTTGTGAGGTATAATGAAAAAAATATTATATGGAGGAAAAGATAATGGCGTTGATTGAATGTCCTGAATGTGGCGGAAAAGTATCTGATCAAGCTCCTGCATGTATTCATTGCGGTTATCCTTTGCAAGAACCTAAAGAAGAACAATTACAATATTGCCCATATTGTGGTGAACCAAATGGTATGGAAAGTATTTTTTGCGGGTTTTGTGGTAAATCCTTTATTAAAGAGAAGAACGATTTAGTAGTAGCAGATTCAGATACAGAAGTAGTGGATATTATGGATTACAAGAATGATTTGGACATGCCTGGTGATATGGTGCGTCTGCAGCAGGCACAAATTATTCAGCAACAAAGACAATTAGATGAACAAAGACGGCAATTTGACGCACAGGCAAAATGTCCCAGATGTGGGTCAACTTCTTTATCTGGCGGCAAACAAGGTTTCAGATTTGGCAGAGCATTTACTGGAGCGGTATTATTTGGCGGTGTCGGTTTATTGGCGGGAGGCATTGGTGCGAATAAAACGGTGATTACTTGTATGAACTGTGGATATAAATTTGAATTTTAGTAGGAGGAGGACAGAGAAATGAAATATTGTGCCAAATGTGGTAATTCCATGGAAGATGATATGTTGTTTTGCCAGAGGTGCGGAACAAAATTTGAAGGCATTGTATCAACTGCTGAAAATGAATTAGATGTAAAAATAAAAAGAATGAAGAAGTATAACCTGATAATTGAGTCTTCATCAATAACATGGCAATATGTGAATGAGGATGCTGAACGTGCAGGTAAGATTATTGCTAAACAAAATCAGATGTGCCACGAATTACAAGAGCTAATAGAAGATATTTTGAAAAACGCAGATGATGAACGTAGAGATTTTGCAGAAAGAGAAGTATATAGTTTTATTTTAAAAATGGGAGAAAAAATGTGTCTTGAGGCGGCAAATATGTTTGCTGATTGTTCGGGATATAAGGAACTATTTGATCAAGGATGCAATCTGGTGCGGGCAAATAGATTAACAATAGAGCAGTGTTTAGCAAAAATGCAAAATGTTGATTTGGTGTATAAAATGTTAGCAGGAGTACAAGGCGTAAATGTTTTTGAACTGAAAGAAAAATTAGACGAAGAAGTTATTTATAACAATTCAGAGTATAGAGGACTTACAAAAAATCTGGCACAAGCATTTAATAATATGGTTGCCAAGGAAATAAAAAGACATACGGATGTTTTCCTCAGTCCAAGTATCGACCATATTAACATGACTTGGACAATGTACCTCACTATATTAGAGGGATTACCGCAGTCAATAGTTGCAACACTTGATGAGAGTGGATGGATGGCAATATTGAATGACCAAGAAAAGAACCATAATGGATGGCAGTTTAAACGTGATTTTTTGAGCCGACGTGACCAACAAAGGGATGCGAAAAGAAGAGAGGAACAGGAAATCGAAGATAAGAAATATTGGGAATCTCATCCAGAGGAATTTGCTGAACTACAAAAGAAACAAGATAATATTGTTGGGATCAGGGAGAAAATTCAAGAAATAACGAAACAAAAGGATTCCGCAGAAATGGAGATGCGCCCATTTGATGATAAGGCGAAAAATATTCAGAGAGAAATGGATGAGAAACAGACTCATATCGGAAAATTAGAAAAAAAGATTTTTGGCAAGAAAAAGGCAGAAGAAGAAATGGAAGAAATAAGATCCCAGATAGAAAAATTAGAAAATGAATTACAAGAAGTTAATGAAAAATTAGAGGATTATCAAAAATCAATAGCTGATAAAAAGACAGAGATAAAAGCATTGGAGCGGGAGATAAGGAATATAGAACAAGAGATTGAAAAACTTAGGAACAAATAAATTTATAAAAGAAATGTGGGATTATTAGAATTTTTTATTTCGCCAATAATGGCAATTATATTGGTTCTGTTTGCTTACTAGATGTATTATGAGGGCTCTGAACAGTATAAATGCAGAAGGTGCAAACATATGTGGCAGCAAATTATGATAATTGCCGGTTTGTAATTGATAAGGTTGAATTACAGATAAATTGTGAGGAGTGGAGGAAACGCTGCAAATGTCAGCGTTTCCTCTATGTTTTTGCCTTGTTTTAATCGGATTTTAGAATAGATATTTCTAGCAGAGTATGATACCATTGATAAGAACGACTATTTTTTGCTTTTTATCAATAATGAAGAGAAGGGCAGCGGACGGTGAACAGATATGGGTAAGTTAAAAAAGGGTATTCTGGCAGCATTTGACCACGTTACGGAATGTATGATGCCGATTATACCGATTCTTCTGGCAGGCGGTATTTTAAAAATTGTTGTGATGCTTCTGACTGCGGTACATGTTCTGTCGGGGACGACGGAGGTGATCATGTCGGCGCTGGCGACGACGCCTTTCTACTTTTTGCCGGTGTATGTCGCGTATTCTGCAGCGAAGCATTTCGACACGGATCCGCTGATTGCACTTGCCAGTGTGTGCCTGATGCTGCTTCCGGATTTTGCGTCTCTGATGGAGAGCGGGGAGCACGTGACCTTTGTGGGCGTACCTGTGGTAGCGGCGACTTATGCCTACAATGTGATTCCGATCATTTTATTGGTTTATTGTATGTCCCATATTGTAAAGTGGCTGAAAAAGCTGATCAGGGAGAGCCTGCAGCCGTATTTTCTGGCAGTGTGCGCGATCTTTATCACCTCGCTTCTTGGTATTCTCGTGATTGAGCCGATTGTCAGCCTGCTGAGTGGTATGCTGGCGGACGGGCTTGAAGTGATGCAGATGAAAGTGCCCATGATTGCATGGGCGGTGTTTGCGGCGCTGACGACATTACTGGTGTCCACCGGGATGCACTGGATTTTCATTACGCTGGCGATCACCCAGATCGGGGTGACGGGCGTTGACTATGGCATTATGGTGGCGTTCCTGATATCGAATATATCCCTTGCCGGGTGCGACCTTGCGGTGTTTGTCAAGTCGAAAACGGCGGAAAAGAAGGCGATGTCGATAAGCGCGATGATTACGGAATTTGTTTCGGGGATTGCGGAACCGTCCATTTTCGGCGTATGTTTTAAGGAGAAAACACCGTTACTCGGCAATATTTTCGGCTGTATGATTGCGGGGGCGGTGCAGGGACTTCTGACGGTACACTGTTATACCTTTGCATTTCCGTGTGTCTCCACGATCTTGATGTTTTACAGTGTGGATGATCCGGCTAACGTATGGAAGGCGGCTGCGGTGGCGGTTGTGTCCTTTGCTGCCAGCTTTATCATTACCGCGTTTGTGTACCGCGATACGGAAGCGGAGCCGGCGAAGTGATGTCTGCCGGTTTACAATAGCTTTTTTAACGGCAGCGCACACGGCTGTGTGGAGGATATGTTATACTTAGAGGGAGGAATTTGTCCTGTGGAACAGAAAATGCGGATATGTCCCGGCTGCGGCGCAGAGATACCTGATGGGAGGACCGCTTTCTGCCCATACTGCGGCAGGGAACTGGTTGATTTAAGCAGGGAAAATACGGACAGAAAGATCGGGGAAGTAAAGAGGGCGCAGTCCGAGGTTATGTCCGTTCCGAAGAAGCTTGGTCTGATTGTGGCTGTCACGCTGCTGGCGTTGTTTATACTGCTGGCGCTGGTCGTCTTTTTTGATATTCCGGAGAAAGTGAAAGAGGCGGGAATGAGACGGGAGATGGATCAGTTGTCAGGCGATATGCAGAAGGCATATGAGAAAAAGGACTGGGATAAGCTGGAGCAGTATCTGATTGACGAGTGTGAAGTGTATCTTGGCTCGCCCGACTATTTCCTTTACCGCTCGGCATGGTTCCTGCATACCTATCCGCCGCTTTTCGACGAGGCACACCGGGCGCATGACACGGAAGAAATGCTGTTTATCTATGAAATCATGGCAGAGGACTATGATATGCGCGCAGATGATATTTTCTTTTCCGTCTATGGGACGGACGAAGAGATTGAGGAGGCGCTTGCAAGGGAAGTAGAGCGGGAAACGGAGATTATGACGGAGGAAGGACTGGAAGATGAAATGTACAAACTGCGGCGCTGATTTTGCCAGCGACCAACTGAGATGCCCATACTGCGGCACAGTCAACGAACATGCGCTGAAGCTGGCGAAGGAGCTTCAGTCTTATGATGCGGCGTATGAGAAAAAGAGGGATGAAGTGTTAGAGCGTGGAACGAGTCAGGTGCTGAAGCATCTGACATTCGGGCTGGGGATTGTCTTTCTGGCGATTGCCATCGTCTCCTTCGGTTTTCTCGCTTTTTTCAATACCGCTTTTCCGGCAAATCTTCTTATCAGGTGAGCGGGGCGCGTCTTGTGCGGAATAAGGAGATGATTGCTGAGTATCTGGATGAAGGGCAGTACATACGCGCGTATCTTCTCGCTTCGACCACCGACCCCACGGGCGAGCGTTTCCAGAACTATCCGAAACATGCGGGGGAACTTAACGATATTTACAATTATTCCCTTATATTGACAGGGGTGCTGCAGTCCATGGAATCCATGGACGATGGGGACAAGTATGCCGCACTCCGGGATATGGATGTGATCAGTTTTCAGATTTTTTACAGTTCGGACAACGACAGCGCGGTCAGGGAAGAACTGACACGGGAGGTTGACGGTTTCCTGAAAAATTACTATCAGCTGACGGATGAGGAAATTGAGACTTTGAAGTCGCTGGAGTCGGGAAAACAGTTTACACTGGAGGGAAGCGCGGATATTGAGGGCGTCACCAGACGGAGAATGGAGGCGTATTTTGAAAAATAAAAGCAATGTGTGGTATTATATGCTGATTGTCGTATTTACAGTCCTGTTTTTTGTGTGTATGGCGTTCTGTTTCGGACGGTTCCGCCAGTTATCCCGCGGTTACATGACGAGATCAGGGCGTATCTGGAGACTGCGCCGGGCGGAGCGCGGGAGAGAGAAGCAAAAAAATATATTGAGGAGCTGGAAAAACAATAAACTGTTTAGAACAGGAAATACAGCCGATATAAAGAGTAGTTGACAGCACAACAAAAAGGAGTGCGGCGATGAAAAAGCTGTTGTTTTTTACGGGTGATATTGAGACACAGGGATATTTTTCCCAGCAGATTGCGGAGGCAATGCAGGCGCTCGGGCATGAGACTTTTATCTATGATCTGGGCAGACCTTGGGAGAGCACGGAGAAGTTCTTTCGCTTTTTTGAGCAGGACAATACGGCGCTTATCAATTTTAATTTTCACGGCATGAGCGGGGAACAGTATTTTCTGGATGAAAATGATACGATGATGTGGGAGGCGCTGCGCATTCCGAGTTATAATATTGTGGTGGACCATCCTATGTATTACCATCATTTTCTGGAAAAGGTTCCTGCAAACTATCATCATATAAGCATTGACAAAAACCACGAGACTTATATGCGCAGGTTCTTTCCGGAAATTGAGAACGGACCGTTTCTGCCGCTTGCAGGCACGAAGCTTTATCCGAAAAAGACAAATGTGCCGATTGCCTGCCGCAAGTATGATGTGACGATGGTGGGAAACTACTGTAAGCCTTCCACTTTCGATAAATATATTACAAGGATTGACGACGAGTACACAGCCTTTTATCATGGAATGATAGAGGATCTTTTCGCGCACCCCGATAAGACGGTGGAGGAAGTGGCTGAGGCGCATCTTCTGGCGGAGCTTTCCGAGGTGCCGGAGGAGGAGCTGAAAAAGACTTTTGCCGCGCTCACCTTTATCGATCTTTATGTGCGGTATACGTTCAGGGGGCGGGCGGTGCAGGAACTGGTGGACGCGGGGATTAAGGTCCACGTTTTCGGCGACGGCTGGGAGCTTCTGGAATGCAGACATCCAGAGAATCTGATGATTATGAACAGTCTGAATTCCGAGGGCTGTCTGAAAAAACTGTGTCAGACGAAGCTTTCTCTGAATGTGATGCCATGGTTTAAGAACGGCGCCCACGACAGAATCTTCAATTCCATGCTGAATGGGGCGGTCTGTCTGACGGACAGCAGTATCTATCTGGATGAAATTCTGTGTGATGGCAGAAACTGCAGCCTTTATTCCCTGAAGAATATGGAACGGCTGCCGGAAATAGCGAAAGAACTGTTATCAGATCCAGAACGTATGCAGGAAATAGCGGACGGCGGTTACGGGCTGGCGCAGGCGGGACATACATGGGCACACCGCGCCGTGGTGCTGCATAATCTGGTGGAAGAGGAATCGTAAGTTTTAATAGCGCTCGCAGAAAATGGGGGAAAAAAGAATGGAGCTGTTTAGGAACCATCAAAAAAGGCGCCGGGAGCGTCTGCAAAGACTTTACGAACGCCATAAGAGAATCCATGAGCTGCTCAGGGAGCACGGCGAGGACATTCTGAAATCCGAGAATTTCAGGAAAACGCGGGGGCATATTCAGCACGGCACCATGACAGTGCACAATCACTGTATGGATGTGGCGCGCTACAGCCTTCTTTTAAACAAAAAGCTGAGAATTGGATGCAACACGCATGACCTTATACGGGGAGCGCTGCTGCACGATTATTTTCTCTATGACTGGCATGATAAGGCATACCTGTCCCAGAGAAAGCGCCTGCACGGGTTCCATCACCCGATGACAGCGCTTCAGAACGCGGAAAGGGAATACGATCTGAGCAACATTCAACGGGAAATTATAAAGAAACATATGTGGCCTTTGTCGGTGGTACCGCCCACCTGCAGAGAGGCATGGGTTGTGACAGCCGCGGATAAGTATTGCTCGCTTCTGGAAACGGTAGGCGTTCACCGGGGACATGGGGCTAAGGCATCATGACAGCAGCAAAGAGCCTGTATCAGGCGCTATCGGACTATGCGGCAAGCGATTTTTATCCCTATCATATGCCGGGGCACAAACGGAATCCGGCAGGCGGTGAGATGGCGGATTATCACAGGATCGACGTGACGGAGATAGATGGATTTGACAATCTGCATCAGGCGGAAGGTATTCTGAAGGAGGCGCAGTTACGCGCCAACCGTCTTTATGGGGCGGATGAGACATTTTTTATGGTGAACGGCGGATCCGGCGGGGCGATGGCTGCAGTTATGGCGGCGACGGATCCGATGGATGAAATTTTAATAGCCCGCAACTGTCATAAGTCGATATACCATGCGGTGATTCTGCAGGGGCTGATTGCACGGTATTATTACCCGAAAATGATTTCGGAGTACGATATCTGCGACGGGGTGTCCGCGGACGGGATCGGGGCTCTTCTGGACACCTATCCCGAGGTGAAGGCGGTGGTTGTCACCTCGCCAACTTATGAGGGCGTTCTTTCCGATATCCCCGGGATTGCCGCTGTGGTACACGAGCGTGGTAAAATACTGATCGTGGACGAAGCGCACGGATCGCATTTCGGGCTGTCGTCGCATATGCCGCAGGGCGCGATTGCAGGAGGGGCGGATCTGGTGATCCACAGCCTGCACAAAACGCTGCCGGCTATGACGCAGACGGCGCTTCTGCATGTGAATGGCGACAGGGTGGACAGGGAGAAACTGAAGGGGTACCTCTGTATGCTGCAAACCAGCAGTCCTTCCTATGTACTTATGGCGAGCATGGATTTTTGCATGAAGTTTCTGGAAGAACAGGGACAGGAACGCTTTGCCGCCATGAGGGGGCATTATGAAAGTTTCTGTGAAAAGACCGAATCCCTCAGACATATCCGTATTGGGAAAATGACAAAAGTGTCACAAAAACGACACGCGCTGAAGGGTTGGGACCTTGGCAAACTGGTGATTTCCGTCAAAGGAACGAATATGTCTGGAAAAGAACTCGATGATATTCTGCGGGACACCTATCATCTGGAAATGGAGATGGCGTCGGAGACTTATGTGCTGGCGATTATGACGCTGATGGATGAGGCGGCAGGCTGGCAGAGATTGGCTGACGCGCTCTGTGAAATAGATGGTAGGATAGAGGAGAGCACAGAGGACGAGGGAGCCGCATCCGTGAAAAAGGTGGTGGGCAGTCCGCTTAAAAGCCGTATGCCGCTCGCACGGGCATTTCACGGCGAATGGGAGACGATCCCGCTGGGTGAGGCTGCAGGCAGGGCTGCGGCAGGTTTTATCAACCTGTATCCGCCGGGCAGTCCGATTGTGGCGCCGGGAGAAATACTGGATGAACCGGTGATAGAGCGGATTGAGGAATGCCGCAGGGCAGGGCTGAACATACAAGGGGTATCCGGGCAGGGTGAGATTGTAGTGGTGGCGCTGTAGCGGTTGAAATTCTTATTATATTAAGGTAAGATAGTGGCATGGGGAAAATTGTATGCCTGATGGGCAAAAGCTCATCGGGGAAAGACACCATATATAAAAGGTTATTGACGCAAAAAAACGTTCCTTTAAAGACAATTGTGCCTTATACGACCCGTCCGATCCGGGCGGGGGAACAGGACGGCGTAGAATATCATTTTACGGACGAAGCGGGTTTCCAGAAGCTTTTGAAACAGGGCAGCGTGATTGAGGCGCGTGCCTACGATACCTGGTACGGCGTCTGGCGGTACTTTACCGTGGCGGATGCGGAGGTTGATCTCTCGGCGCACTCTTATTTGCTGATAGGGACGCTGGAGGCGTATGACCAGCTCCGCGGGTTTTACGGCGCGGATAAGGTGCTCCCGGTTATGATAGAGCTGGATGACGGGGTGCGCTTACAGCGCGCGCTGGACCGGGAGAAGGCGCAGGATCATCCGAAGTACGAGGAACTGTGCCGGCGGTATCTGGCGGATGAACAGGATTTTTCGGCGGAGAAACTCGCACTTTCTAAAATAGACAGGACTTTTTATAATGACCGGCTGGAAAGCTGTCTGGACGAGATTTTAGACTATCTGCGGGAGCGCCTGAAATAAGGCGCTGACGCTTCGGGGAGGTGACGGGAGTGGACATAAAAGTAAATCAGGTACAGCAGGCGCCGCAGACCCCGCAGCCGGCACAGCAGCAGGAGACGGACGGTACATTTAAATTCACTCTGGTCAGCAGGATTGAGGAGCAGGATCTGCAGAATGCACTGACCGGGATGTTGGAGGAGATCACCAGACAGGGTGATAAGCTGGCAAAGCACCGCGATATCAAGGACATGAAACGATACCGCGCGCTGGTGAAGGACTTTCTGAATGAGGTTGTAAACCGTTCCCACGCTTTCTCGAGAGAGAACTTTCTGGACAGGAGAGGGCGGCACCGGGTTTACGGAATCATACGTCTGATTGACCAGAATCTGGATTCGCTTGCGCAGGAACTGGTGAAGGATGAGCAGGATAATCTGGCGATTCTGGAGAAAATAGGGGAAATCCGGGGATTACTTCTGGATATCTTTACTTAGCCGGCACATGGCGGCCGGGAACTTACGGGGGGATAAATGTATGGCAAGGTTTTCAGACATTATCGGACAGGAAGAGCTGAAACAGCATATACGGAATGCGATTGAGACGGACAAGGTTTCCCACGCTTATATTATCAACGGGGAGCGCAACGCGGGCAAGGAGTTTATCGCCCGTCTTTTTGCGATGGCATTACAGTGCGAGAAAGGCGGTGTGGATCCTTGCGGGGAATGTCATTCCTGCAAACAGGCGATAAGCCGCAATCAGCCGGATATTATCTATGTCAGCCATGAGAAGCCGAATACCATCGGTGTGGAGGATATCAGGGAACAGATCAATAACGATATCGGCATCAAGCCTTACAGCAGTCCGCGTAAGATTTATATTATGAATGAGGGGGAAAAGATGACGCCACAGGCGCAGAATGCCCTTTTAAAGACGCTGGAGGAGCCGCCGGCTTATGCGGTGATCCTGATTCTGACCTCCAATGTGGAGGAACTTCTGCCCACGATCATCAGCCGCTGCGTGGTACTCAACATGAAACCGGTGCCGGATACGCTCGTGAAAAAATATCTGATGGAAGAACTGGCAGTGCCGGATTATAAGGCGAATATCTGTGTCGCTTTCGCGAGGGGAAACGTAGGTAAAGCGAAGCATCTGGCGGGCAGCGAAGAGTTTGAAAAAGTGAAGGAAGAAGCCATTTCGCTTGTAAAATACATCAACGATATGGAGATCAACGAGATCGTGAAGGCGATCAAAAAGATTACGGAGTACAATCTGGATATCAATGATTATCTGGATATTTTGACAGTGTGGTACAGGGATGTGCTTTTGTATAAGGCGACGAAAGACATGAACAGTATGATTTTCCGCAATGAGATCCAACAGATCAGGAAAGTGGCGGACAGAAGTACCTATGAGGGGATTGAGACGATTGTGAATGCGCTCCAGCAGGCGAAGAGAAGACTGGAGGCGAACGTCAACTTTGACTTGACGATGGAGCTTTTGCTGCTGACGATTAAGGAGAACTGAATGATGGAGGTTGATAGATTATGATTAAGGTAATAGGCGTGCGGTTTCGTACCGCTGGCAAAGTATATTTTTTTGATCCGGGGAAACTGGAGATCAAGCAGGGGGATCATGTAATTGTGGAGACCGCCCGTGGCATTGAGTACGGCACAGTGATCGGGGCACCCAGAGAGGTGGAGGAGGAAAAGGTCGTTCAGCCTCTGAAATCGGTTTTAAGAATAGCGAACCAGAAGGATGATGAGCAGGAGGCGTCAAACAGACAGAAGGAAAAAGACGCCTTCAAAATTTGTCTGGAAAAAATAAGAAAACACGATCTGCAGATGAAACTGATCGACGCGGAGTACACGTTTGACAACAATAAAGTCCTCTTCTATTTTACGGCGGACGGGCGCATTGACTTCAGGGAACTGGTGAAGGATCTGGCTTCTGTGTTTAAGACAAGGATTGAGCTCAGGCAGATCGGCGTGAGGGATGAGACGAAGATTCTGGGCGGCATCGGCATCTGTGGCAGACCGCTGTGCTGTCATACCCATCTGTCGGAGTTTGCGCCGGTGTCCATCAAGATGGCGAAGGAGCAGAACCTGTCCTTGAATCCCACGAAGATTTCCGGCGTCTGCGGCAGACTGATGTGCTGTCTGAAAAATGAGGAGGAGACCTACGAGGAGCTGAACAGGAAATTGCCGAATGTGGGCGACTACGTGACGACCGACGACGGGTTAAAGGGCGAAGTGCAGAGTGTAAATGTGTTGCGGCAGCTTGTGAAGGTCATCGTGGATGTAGGCGACGAGAAGGAGATTCAGGAGTACCGGGCGGATCAGCTCCGCTTTAAGAGAAGGCATGGCAAGAACCGCAAGGCGGAGGCGAACGACGCGGAACTGAAGGAACTTGAAAAGCTGGAAAAGAAGGATGAGCACGGAAAGTAAATCGGAGGATAGGCGGTGTTGAAGCGGAATGTACCTCTGAAAGGAAATGAGAGAATAGACGATCTGCAGAGAAACGGGTATGGCATCATACAGGATCCAGATCGTTTCTGTTTCGGGATGGACGCGGTGCTGCTGTCGGGCTTTGCCGTGGTAAAGGACGGCGCGCGGGTGCTGGATCTGGGAACAGGAACGGGGATCATTCCCATTCTGCTGGAGGCGAAAACGCAGGCGGCGCATCTGACCGGGCTGGAGATTCAGGCGGACAGTGCGGAGATGGCAGGGCGGAGCGTGACTTTAAACGGGCTGGAAGAAAAAATAGATATTGTTACAGGGGACATTAAGGAGGCAGATCATCTGTTTGACGCTGCTTCCTTTGACGTTATTACCTGCAATCCGCCTTATATGATCGGACAGCATGGTCTGCAAAACCCGGAAGACGCGAAAGCAATCGCGAGACATGAGATTCTCTGTACGCTGGAGGATGTGGTTTCGCAGGCGGCAAGGCTTCTGGTGCCGGGCGGCAGATTTTTTCTCGTGCACAGACCTTTCCGGCTGGCGGAAATCATTGTGACGCTGACGAAATATAAGCTGGAGCCGAAAAGAATGCGGCTGGTATATCCGTTTGTGGATAAGGAGCCAAATATGGTTCTTCTGGAAGCGGTACGGGGCGGCAGGCCGCGCATGACGGTGGAGAAGCCGTTGATTGTGTATGAGGAGCCGGGTGTGTATACGCCGGAGATTTATGAGGTGTATGGCTACTAACGCAAAAAGTACTTCTAAAGACGTCCCGCCATTGGACGGAACGCCAAGAAGTACTACAGTTTGCGTAAGAGAATGCCTGAAAAGCGGCATTCTCTGCGTGGATTTGGAGGAACAGGCTATGTCGGGAATGTTATATCTGTGCGCGACGCCGATCGGAAATTTGGGGGATATGACGCCGCGGGTGGTGGAGACGCTGGAGAGCGTAGATCTGATTGCGGCGGAGGACACGCGCAACAGCATTAAGCTTCTGAACCATTTCGGGATCAGGACTTCTATGACAAGCTATCACGAATATAATAAAGTAGAAAAAGCAGACTATCTTGTGGGACAGATGCAGCAGGGAAAAAACGTGGCGCTGATTTCAGACGCGGGAACGCCTGCGATTTCTGACCCGGGCGAAGTGCTGGTGCAGAAGTGTCAGGAGGCGGGCATTACCGTCACTTCCCTGCCCGGCCCGGCGGCGTGCATCACGGCGCTTACGCTCTCGGGGCTTTCTTCCAGACGATTCTGCTTCGAGGGGTTTCTGCCGCCGGACAAAAAGGAGAAGGCACAGATTCTTGCGGAGCTAAAGGAGGAATCCCGCACCATTCTCCTCTATGAGGCGCCCCACCATTTGGTGCGGACGCTGGGGGAGCTTTATGAGGCGCTCGGGGACCGCAGGATTACACTTTGCAGGGAACTGACGAAAAAGTTTGAGACGGTGCTGCCGACCACGATCGGGGAGGCGCTTTCCCTTTACGGGCGGGAGGAACCGCGCGGGGAGTATGTGCTTGTGGTGGAGGGAAAAAGTCTGCGGCAGAAGGAAGAGGAGCGGCAGGCGTCATGGCAGAGCATGACGATCGGGGAGCATATGGCGCTTTACACGGGGGGAGGGATGGACGAAAAGACTGCCATGAAACAGGTTGCAAAAGACCGCGGCGTGGCAAAGAGGGAAATTTACGCGGCAATTCATGGCACGGGAATGCGATGACCCGTGCATTCTGTGGGAATATGAGAAATTTATCAATATTTATTGTCAAAGTGATTGACAAAAGTCCCAGAATCCGTAAAATTATGATTGACAAATGTCAGACCAGATAATATACTTTGAATGTCAAACTATTTTAATGACGAAAAGGAGAACAGGAAAATGTTAGAGAGAGTGATTGAGATTATTCAGGAACAGTTAAATTTGGACGGCGTGGAAATTAACGAGGATTCTTCTTTCAAGGACGATCTTGGCGCGGATTCTCTGGATTTATTCGAGCTGGTTATGGCTTTCGAGGAGGAGTACGGCGTAGAGATTCCTTCCGAGGACTTGGAGCAGATCACGACAGTGGGCGCTGTAGTTGAGTATATGAAGAGCAAGGGCGTAGAGGCGTAAGCCGTAGTTTTGATTTGCGGCAGTCTTAAAAAAATGTGAGGAGAGTGCGGGGCATTCTCTGAACCGTCGCCAGCGGGCGGCGGCTTGAGGTTGAGGTTTATAGAATGAAGACAAAAATTACGGAACTTCTGGGGATTGAGTATCCGATCTTTCAGGGCGGAATGGCATGGGTCGCGGAATACCATCTGGCGGCAGCCGTATCGGAAGCGGGCGCGCTCGGCATTATCGGCGCGGGCGGCGCACCGGCGTCTTTTGTGAGGGAACAGATTCAGAAGACGAAAGAACTGACGAAGAAACCTTTCGGTGTGAATGTGATGCTGATGAACCCGGAGGCTGATGAGATCGCGAAGGTGATCGTGGAGGAAGGCGTCAAGGTGGTTACCACCGGCGCAGGGAATCCCGGCAAGTATATGGCGATGTGGAAAGAGGCAGGAATTAAGGTGATTCCCGTGGTGGCAAGCGTCGCTCTGGCGAAAATGATGGAGCGCGCGGGCGCGGACGCCGTGATCGCTGAGGGCACGGAGTCCGGCGGACATATCGGCGAGGCGACCACGATGACCCTTGTGCCGCAGGTGGTGGATGCAGTCAGTGTTCCAGTGATTGCGGCGGGCGGCATCGCGGACGGCAGAGGCTTTGCGGCGGCTATGATGCTGGGCGCCGAGGCGGTCCAGATGGGTACACGGTTCCTGACGGCAACGGAGTGTACCGTACATGAGAACTACAAGAAAAAGGTGATCGCGGCGAAGGACATTGACTCCGAGGTCACCGGCAGGGCGAACGGACATCCTGTCCGTCAGATCCGCAATAAGCTGACAAGAGAGTATCTGCAGATGGAAAAGAACGGCGCGTCTCTGGAAGAGATGGAGAAACTGACGCTCGGTTCCCTGCGCAAAGCGGTGGTGGAAGGCGATGTGGTGACCGGCACCCTGATGGCAGGGCAGATTGCCGGTATGGTAAACAAAGAGCAGTCCTGCGCGGAGATACTCGAAGAGATTATGGATCAGGCGGAAATTTTGTTGAAATTAAAATAAGAGGCACTACGCAAGATTCTATTGAAGGATAGAAAAAGCAGAGAGATGCTGAAAAAGCAAGCTGTGCGGCTTGCTTTTTTCTCAAATAAATACTTTGAAACTCAAAATATTTATGGCGGCGAGGGGAATCATACGGGAAAGGAAGGTATGCAATTATGGGAAAGACTGTTTTTATGTTCCCGGGACAGGGAGCGCAGTATGTGGGAATGGGTAAGGATTTTTATGAGCAGATTCCGGTCTGTAAGGAGATGTTTGAGCTGGCTGGAAGGGCAAGCGGTCTGGATGTGGCGGCGCTCTGCTTTGAGGAGAACGAGCAGATCAATATTACGGAGTATACGCAGATCGCCATGCTTGCAACCGAGGTGGCTATATTGAAGGCTGTGGAGGAGAAGGGTGTGAAGCCCGACATCACAGGCGGTTTGAGCCTTGGCGAATACGGCGCGCTTGTGGCAAGCGGCGTGATGAGCCCGGAGGATGTGTTTAAAATCGTGCGCAAGCGCGGCATCTATATGCAGGAGGCGGTACCGCAGGGCGGCGCGATGATCGCGGTGCTGGGACTGGATACGGCGGTGATCGAGCAGATTTGCGAGGAGACGGACGGTTGTGTGACGATCGCGAACTATAACTGCCCGGGGCAGATTGTGATTACCGGTGAGGAAGGCGCAGCGCAGGCGGCGATGGAAAAACTGACGGCGGCAGGCGCAAAGCGGTGCGTGCCGTTAAAGGTCAGCGGTCCCTTCCATTCCCCGCTGTTAACAGGGGCGGGCGAGAAGCTTGCGAAGGAACTGGAGACGGTGGAGATTCACGATATTGCCGTTCCTTATATCGCCAATGTGACGGCGGACTATGTGAAGGACAAGGCGGATGTGAAGCCTTTATTGGAGAAGCAGGTGTCATCCTCCGTGAAGTGGCAGCAGACGGTGGAGCGGATGATCGCGGACGGCGCGGACTTATTTGTCGAGATCGGACCGGGCAAGACGCTGTCCGGGTTTATGAGGAAGATTAACAGGGATGTGAAGGTGATTAATATAGAAAAAGTGGAGGATTTGGAGAGACTAGTATAGATATCCGAACGCTCAAGTGAAAGCAGTTCCTGCGTCGCCGCGCTTTCGCTCCACAAAATACGCAGCAGACGCTAAACTCGTGAAAGACCTCGTTAAGCGCTGGCGCATTTTGAGGGGCTCCTACGGAAGCTGCTTTTACTTGAGCTGGTTATGAATAAGAGAAAAGCAGTTTAGCAAATGGGAATGGAATAAAAGTGGCAGGAGGAAAGAGATATGCTTACTGGGAAAGTGGCTTTAGTCACGGGTGCAGGGCGCGGGATCGGGAGAGAAATCGCGCTTACGCTTGCGGAGTACGGCGCGGATGTGATCGTGAATTATAACGGATCGAAGGAAAAGGCGGAGGAAGTAACGGCGCAGATTGAGGCGATGGGAAGAAAAGCGAAAGCGGTACAGTGCAGCGTGGCAGATTTTGAGGCGTGCGGACAGATGATCACGGATGCGCTCGCGGAGTTCGGGCACATCGACATTCTGGTGAACAACGCCGGGATTACGAAGGACAATCTGGTGATGAAGATGACGGAGGCGGATTTTGACGCGGTCATTGACACCAACCTGAAAGGGACATTTCATACCATCAAGCATATGTACCGCTCTTTTTTGAAGCAGAAGGCGGGCAGAATTATCAACCTGTCCTCTGTCAGCGGGGTGCTTGGTAATGCGGGACAGGCTAACTACGCGGCTTCCAAGGCGGGTGTGATTGGTCTTACCAAATCCATGGCGAGGGAGCTTGCAAGCAGAAACATTACGGTGAACGCGGTGGCGCCCGGCTTTATTGATACGGACATGACGCAGGCGATGACGGACACGGCGAAGGAGGCGACTCTCGCACAGATTCCGTTAAAGCGTGTGGGCACGCCGAAGGATATCGCGGAGACGGTGGCGTTTCTGGCGAGCGATAAGGCGGCGTATATTACGGGACAGGTGATCTCGGTTGACGGCGGGATGGCTATCTAACAGCCGCGCAAGAAAAACAAAGCACCGTCGCAGACAAAAAGTCTGCGACTGAAGCGGCATTTGTTTTTCAGAAGAAGCGAAGCTTCTTCATGGCGTATAACGAGCAAACTCCGATGCAATCGGACATAGAGCGCGAAGCGCGGGTTTGCGAGTCTGACAGTGTAGAAAGGAGCAAAAACGAGAAATGAGCAGACGGGTAGTAGTGACAGGCATGGGTGCGATTACGCCCATTGGATTGAGTGTGGACGAGTTTTGGGCAGGCGTGAAGGAGGGGAAGATCGGGTTCGCGCCGATCACCAAGTTTGACACGACAGATTTTAAGTGTAAGCTTGCGGCTGAGGTCAAAGACTTTGACGGCAAAAACTATATGGATTTCAAGGCGGCGAAGAGAATGGAGCCTTTCTCCCAGTATGCGGTGGCGGCGACCAAAGAGGCGTTAGAAGACGCGGGCATTGACATGGAGAAGGAAGATCCTTACCGCGTAGGCGTGGCGGTAGGTTCCGGCACGGGTTCCCTGCAGGCGATGGAGCGTTCCCACACGAGACTGGTGGAGAAAGGACCGGGCAGAATAGAGCCGCTGTTCGTGCCGCTTACGATCTCCAACATGGCGGCGGGCAATGTGTCGATCCAGTTTGGATTAAAGGGAAAGAGCATCAATGTGGTGACGGCATGTGCGACGGGCACCAATTCCATCGGTGAGGCGTTCCGCACGATTCAGTACGGCGACGCGGAGGTGATGGTGGCGGGCGGTACGGAGGGCAGCGTGTGCCCCATCGGCATCGGCGGTTTCTCCGCTTTGACGGCGCTTTCTAACAGCGAGGACCCGACAAGATGTTCCATTCCCTTCGACAAGGAAAGAAGCGGCTTTGTCATGGGTGAAGGCGCGGGCGTTGTGGTGCTGGAAGAGCTGGAGCACGCGAAGGCCAGGGGCGCGAAGATTTATGCGGAAGTAGCGGGATATGGCTGTACTTCTGACGCGTATCATATCACTTCCCCGGCGGAGGACGGCGCAGGCGCGGCGAAAGCGATGGAGTATGCGGTGAAGGACGCGGGTCTGAACCTGGACGACATTACCTATATCAATGCGCACGGAACGGCAACGCATCATAACGATCTCTTTGAGACGCGTGCCATCAAGCTGCTGTTCGGCGACCATGCGAAGGACATGAAGATCAATTCCACCAAGTCCATGGTGGGTCACCTTCTGGGCGCGGCGGGCGCGATTGAGTTTGTGACCTGCGTGAAGGAGCTGCAGGAAGGTTATATCCACAGAACTGTCGGCTATCAGGTGCCGGATGAGGAATGTGATCTGAACTACTGCAAAGAGGCTTACGAGGAAGATTTTGAGTATGCGCTGTCCAATTCCCTCGGATTCGGCGGGCACAACGCAAGCCTGCTGGTAAAGAAATACCACGGGTAAACGCAGGTTTTTTGAGTCTGGGTAAAGGAGGAATTCAGATATGTCATTAATGGGTGCAAAGGAAATCATGGAGATCATTCCCCACAGACAGCCCTTTATGCTGATCGACACGATAGAGGAGATGGAGGAGGGAAAACGGGTAGTCGCTAAGAAATGCGTATCTTACAACGAGCCTTTCTTCGCGGGGCATTTTCCAGAGGAGCCGGTGATGCCGGGCGTGCTGATTGTGGAGGCGCTGGCACAGACCGGCGCGGTGGCAATTTTAAGCCAGCCGGAATTTAAGGGTAAGACCGCTTACTTTGCGGCGATCAACAATGCGAAGTTTAAGGGAAAGGTGGTTCCCGGTGACGTGCTGACACTGGAGACGGAGATTATTAAAATAAAGGGTCCCATCGGCGTAGGCGCTGGAAAAGCTTATGTGGACGGGAAACTGGTGACGCAGGCGGAACTGACTTTCGCAATTGGTGAGGCGTAAGACAGGACGCCGGAAAGGTGAGACCATAGACAGATGGCAAATGTAAACCCTTTAAAAATTGGCGATTTAACAGCCCGGGTGCCGGTGATTCAGGGCGGTATGGGCGTGGGCGTCAGTCTTTCCTCTCTAGCCGGAAACGTGGCGAAGGAGGGCGGAATCGGCGTGATTTCTACGGCGCAGATCGGCTACCGGGAGCCGGATTTTGACACAGACCCGATCGGGGCGAACCTGCGGGCGATCGGCACGGAAATTGCCAAGGCGAGAGAGATCGCGAAAGGCGGGGCGCTGGGTGTCAATATCATGGTGGCGACCAGAAAGTATGAGGAATATGTCAAGGCAGCTGTGGCGGCGGGCATTGACTTAATTATATCCGGGGCGGGACTGCCCATGGACCTGCCAAAGATCGTCGGGACGGCGAAAACGAAGCTTGCGCCTATTGTGTCCAGCGTGAAATCCGCGCAGGTGATTATGAAATACTGGTGGAAAAAGTATAGCAGGCTGCCCGACGCGGTGGTGGTTGAAGGACCTCTGGCGGGCGGACATCTGGGCTTTCACAAAGAACAGCTTGCGGATGTGGAAGGGCTGCATTACGATGATGAGGTGAAAGCAATTATTGCACAAGTCAATGAGACTGCGGCGGCGCATGGCACGGAGATCCCGGTGGTGATGGCGGGCGGCGTGTATACCCGTGAGGATATGGAACATTATCTGGAAATGGGGGCTTCCGGCGTGCAGATGGCGACGCGTTTTGTGACCACCTACGAGTGCGATGCGGACCCGGCTTACAAGCAGAGCTATATTGACGCGAAAAAAGAAGATATCGTCATTGTGCAGAGTCCTGTCGGTATGCCGGGACGGGCGATCTTGAATCCCTTTATGAAGCGGGCGAAGGAGGAGAAGATTCCACATGAGAAATGCCACCTCTGCATCAGCACCTGCAAGGGGGCGGACACGCCTTACTGTATCACGGACGCGCTCGTAAATGCCGTGAAGGGCAAGGTGGATGAAGCGCTGCTTTTCTGCGGCGCCAACGCATACCGCGCGACACATCTGGAACATGTGAAAGACATACTGGAGGAATTTGCGTGATGGCAATGAGCAGTGCGCAGACAGAGGAATAAGCGGAGCGGAGAGCGTGCTCGCCGAAACGCCTATTCTGATGGATGCATGGGGCGGTGCTAAGCGCCAGTGGCGCTTGCCCAGCACGGACCGAAGCGGAGCGAAGACAGCCCGCGAGCGAGGGAAACCGAAGGTTTCACGAGGGGCACTGCGGAGAAGGCAGAAAGAGGATTAACATGAAAACAAGAATCATAGGAACGGGGAGCTGTCTGCCAGAGACAGTGGTGACAAACGATGATCTGTCCAAGTTGATGGATACTTCCGACGAGTGGATCAGCAGCAGGACAGGAATTAGGGAGAGGCATCTGGTAAAGGAAGAGACAACGGCAAGCATGTCTGTAGAGGCGGCAAAGCGTGCCATGGAAAACGCGGGCGTGACTGCGGAAGACCTTGACTTGATTATTCTGGGCACGGTGTCGCCGGATTTTGTGACGCCGGCATGTGCCTGTGAAGTGCAGGCGGCGATCGGCGCGCACAGGGCGGTTGCCTTTGACATCAATGCGGCGTGCTCCGGCTTTATGTTTGCGCTGAATATAGCCAACGCGTATATACAGGCGGGGATTTACGAAACGGCTCTGATTCTGGGGGCGGAGACGCTCTCCAAGATCGTGGACTGGGAGGATAGGAGTACCTGCGTGCTCTTCGGTGACGGCGCGGGCGCGGCGGTGGTACGTGCAGACGAAAACTACGGTATGCTTGCTTTTGATCAGGGATCCGATGGGACGAAGGGAGAAGTGCTTGCATGTCCGGGGCGTGCCAACAACAACCCGCTGGTTAAGACATACCAGAAGATGCCCTACGTTCACATGGACGGGCAGGAAGTTTATAAATTCGCCGTGACCACGGTGCCAGCCTCCTTACAAAAGACCATTGAGGCGGCGGGACTTGCGCCGGATGACATTGATTATTTCGCGCTGCATCAGGCGAACATCCGCATTATACAGTCGGTGTCGAAACGGCTCCGCATCACCGAGGATAAGTTCCCGGTCAGTCTGGATCACTGTGGAAATATATCCGCGGCGAGCGTGCCGATTCTGCTCGACGAAATGAACCGCAAAGGGCTGTTAAAGCCCGGCATGAAAGTTGCATTAAGCGGTTTTGGCGGCGGTCTGACATGGGCGTCAGCTGTCATAGAATGGTGACAGCGTGAGAAGAATTTGAGTCACTTAAAAAGCTGTGACATGATGGTTAATTCGCTTTCAGTGTCATGGCAAGGGAGGAAATCTTTTCCAGTACCTCCTTGCAGGAGTTCATATTCTTCACGGAAGTCTCGGAAGTGCGGAGGCCTTCGGTGGAGGATGCGGCAACCTCTTCGCTCGTGGCGGAGAGATGCGTTATATTTTCGGAAATGGTATCTGTGGAGGTGAGTATCACATTGACGCTCTCCTCCGTATTTTTTACTTTCATTGCAAGCTCGGTCATTTCCCGATGGATATTTTCAAAACGACCGCGCATATTTTCGATCATGTCGTTCTGTGTCCGCACGGAAGCGGCGGAAGCTTCAATACTCGCATTTGCTGAGCTGGCGTCGCTGTTCAGTTCGCCTATGATTGCGGTAATATTGTTGGATGCCTCCTTGGTCTGTGCGGAAAGCTCCCTGATTTCGTCAGCTACCACGGCAAAGCCTTTTCCTGCCTCGCCGGCTCTGGCAGCTTCGATGGAAGCGTTCAGGGCGAGCAGGTTTGTCTTTCCGGCAATGTTTAAGATGGTGCCGATAAATTCCTGCACATTGTCGATCTGTGCGGTCAGACGGGAAATCACCTGTACTGTCGTCTCGCTCGCGGCGGCAACATTCTCTGCCTGCTCTTTCAGTTTCTGTATTTCTGCGGAACCCTCAGAGATGGTCTGCATGGTTCTGTCGGAAGCGTCCATCATCGCACGGATCTCACCGTCTGCGGTATCGGAGGCGGTATGGATCTCCACACACATGGCAGCCTGCGCCTGAATGGATTCTGCAGTATTTTCCGTGCTGTCCGCAATGTTTTCCATGGCGAAATTGCAGGTGTCCACACACTGTTTCAGCTCGTCCACCATTTTCATGGCGTCAGCAAAGTGGGAAGATATTTCGTCGGCTACCTGCACCATGGTCTGGTTTGTGATTTCCTGCGCCTTTGCAGCGTCCGTGATGGAAGCCATATTTTCTTCGTTGAACCGGATCAGAAGGCGGGTCACCGTGATGGACGCGAGAGCCATCAGCAGCAGGGAGAAGATTTCCAGAATTGAGTGGGTCATATAGTCTCCCTCAGAAGTATAGTTGATGCAAATCCGCAGCACATTGGAGAGGATGGCAACGGCGTTGCCGTAAAAAGCAAGTTTTACGTTTAAGAAAGCCAGTGAGGAAACGATTAACGCAAATACATAAGCATAGATGCCGGCGTTTCTATTCAAAAGAACGATTACAACGTAGGCGAGGGCGCAGGAACCCATGAGAGCAACTGAACATGCCTTGGTTTCCCTGTTTTTGATGAGTGCAAAAATACTGACTAAGACCGCGGAAAGGGAAACCCCAATCTGTATCCACACTTTCCATGTGCTGTTTCCTGTCAAAATCGACAGTAAAAAAGTAATCAAATAATAGCCGAGTATTATCATAACAACAGGAAAAATTTTGGAATTGGCAGCTCGGTATTGTGCTTTTGTCATAATGGGACCTCCTCATATGAAAAATTAACAGAAATAAGCGCAGATCAAAAGACCTGCGCTTATTATAATACTTTTTGTATTAATATACAATAAATTGGTGAAAGATGAGAAAAAATTGTATATTATTGCCAAGAGTTATTCTTCGTTTCTGATGCGGTCGATCAGACTCTCCCTTTTTACTTTTTTATTGATAAACAGCGTAATTGCTGTCTGGCCGATCAGAAGAACTAACGCAAGCCCGACGGTTTCCCAGAGGGGATAGTGGTAGCGGCTGATGCTCATAAGGTGTTCCTTTTTCGCCCAGAGGAACAGCAGATATCCGGCTGCGTTGCCGAGAGTGAGGCTGATAAAGAGCGTGCCCGCAGTGAAGACAAGCCCCTCCCCGGAGAGCATGCGCACAAGCTGCCTGTCGGAGAGACCGAGAGCCTGCAGAATGCCCAGCTCCTTTTTGCGCGTAACAATACTGGTGATCATCGTGTTGATCAGATTGATAAAACCGATCACGGCGATCAGGATCAGGAGCAGATAGAGCGGATTCTTCGTCAGGTCTATGGAAGAGTGTCCGATCGCCAGTTCTACATCCATGGCATAGAGTGTAAAATGTTCATTTTCCGCTACAATTTCCGTGAGCGCTTCCTTTACGCTGTCATAGTGCGCGTCGTCCACATGCAGGTAGATGGATGTGGTGGGATCGCAGGTCAGTCCCAGACTGTTCCATGTATCTTCTGTCATAATCAGGTAGGTATAGTTAGCGTCCGGCTCTGTCAGGGCACCCAGTGTTACCGTCAGGGGAATTTCCTGGCTGCCGTCGTGGAGGGTGATCGGGAGGACATCGCCTATGGAAAGACCGTACTGGTTAAAGGAGTAAGCATGGGTGCAGACGATCTCATTGTTGGCCGTCATGCGGTCGTAGTCGATGCTGCCCTGTACCAGATAGGCGTTTAGTTCCGCCACATCGTCTCTGGTAAAGTAGGAGAGCGGCAGGTGATTCTCGTAGTCCTCGTACATGGGCGACTCCATATCGGTGGAGGAAATGATCTTACCGGGCGCACGCTCCACGGATTCCACGCCCTCTATGGAGGACAGTCTGGAAAGAAATGTCTCGCTAAAGTATTCCTGCTGTACCAGATTTTCCAGATTGTTTTCGGGATACTCCTTATCATTATAGAGGGCATAGTCCAGAGCAATGCGGAAATCGCCCTTGGGGATGTTCCTTCTCGCCAAGTCTTCGGCGCTGACGCTGCATAGTACGGCGGATACACATATAAAGAGCACACAGCTTAAGCCCATGGTGAGGATGGTGACGGCGGTACGTCTTCTGTTGCGCGTCAGGTTGGCAAGGGTCAGCGTGGACACCTTCACCTCGGTGTGTCCCTTGCGGCTCTTGCGGTCGCTTGTGTTTTCCTGATAGCGGATTGCTTCCACCGGGGAAACCTTTTTCGCCATCCGTATGGGCTTACGCAGGGAAATAGCCACAGTAATCAGCGATGCCACCGCTGCAGTGAGCAGCACAGGCAGGGAAAACATGTGTATTTGCCCGATAACTGCCTCCGCCGCGTCGCGGGAGTAGGAACTGATGGCGGAACCGCTGCTGTATGCCCACAAAGCCAGCGGAAACAGCAGGTAAGGCAGCAGGAATCCAAGTAACAGCCCCACGGGAACCGCAAAGGCGGACACGATGGCGCCCTGCCAATAGAAAAATCTGGCGATCTGGCGTCCCGACGCCCCCAATGCTTTTAGCTTACCGATCTCCTGTACATCGGTGATCACGCCCACATAGTAGATGCTGTAGATCACCAGAGAGGAAAAGAAGATCACGATCAGACCGATGACAGCCATGACCGCCATGGTTTCCGTACCCGGGTTAGTCGCGGTGAAAAGATACTCCTTGTTTATATTCACCCTTCCTTCGTCCAGTCCGATATCCGCGGCAACCGCGTTGATTCGGTCTGTCATTTCATCAAAGGTCAGCTCCTCTTCTCCGTAAACGCGCAGGGTGGCGTTCAACTCGGATTCATAAAGTCCGTCCGCCCTGCAGCTGTCTAAAAGGGCTTTGGAGATGCGGCCGGTCCACATCAGGCGGCTGTCGTCGATCTGATCGGAGATTTCCACGTCCGGCTCCAGACCGCTGATGGTAAATTCTCTGGTCAGAATTTTCCCTTTGCCGTCTACACGAAAAGAGAGCGTTACTTTGCCGCCGATGACAGGCTCTGCACCGACGCGGCGGAAGAAGGCGGGGGAGGAGCAGATTTCGTTCTCCGCTTCGGGATAATGCCCGGAGGCAAGCGCCACAGAGAGCGAGGAGCCGCCGTCTGCGGGCTGTTCATTCTTCAGGGTCTCCTGATAGGAAAGGACGCCGTTCATCTTTCCGTTTTCAATATACGCAAAGACTTCCGTGGTAGATAGCGCTTCCACCTGAATGTGATTTGACAGGACATTTACCTGATCGGGCGTTAAGCCGCCAAAGCGGGCATGATAGTCCGCCAGAGCGTACATCTGCCGGTTCATATCCAGCGCGGCGGTGCCGACCGTGCCGATTGCCATAAGCAGCATGGTGGTGAGCATGATGGCGATGCCGGTGAGCATGGTGCGGCTTTTATTGTAGCGCAGCTTACTCAGGGCAAGGCTCTTTACCGTATTAGTTCTCTTCATCGGAATCCACCTCGCTTTCCCCGGAGGAGAGGATGCGTCCGTCCGCCAAAATGATCGTGCGCTCCGCCATCTGTGCCACTTCCTCATTGTGGGTGATGACCACGAGGGTCTGCCCGTATTTTGCGGAGGATGCCTTTAAGAGAGCCATCGTCTCATCGCCGGTACGGGTGTCCAGATTGCCGGTGGGCTCGTCGGCGAGTATGATGGAAGGCTTTGCCGCAATGGCTCTGGCGATGGCGCATCTCTGCTGCTGACCGCCGGAGAGGGTGTTGGGAAGATGTTTTACCCTGTCCGAAAGCCCGAGCGTCTTTATAATGTCATTTATAAACGATTCGTCTATGGGTTTGCCGTCCAGTCCGAGGGGAAGGACAATGTTTTCCCATACGTTGAGGGAGGGGACGAGGTTGTAAGCCTGAAAAATGAAGCCGATTTTGCGGCGGCGGATTTTTGAGAGCTTTTCTTCCTTGAAGGAGGCGATGTTTTCCCCGTCGATAAAGACCTTGCCGGAGGTGGGATTGTCCAGCCCGCCCAGCATGTGAAGCAGCGTGGACTTGCCGCTGCCCGATTTGCCGACGATGGAGACGAACTCGCCCTGTCTGATTTCCAGATTGACGTGATCAACGGCTTTGACCTGATTGTCGCCTGTGCCGTAATATTTGCATAAGTGCTCAGTTTTTAACATAATGTCCGTGTGGTTTTTCATATGATTTGATTCCCGCCCTTCTTTTGATGTACGGAGAATGCTGTTTTGGAGCATTCTCCTAAGTGAGATTTAGTAATTCTTGGCGTCCCGTCCTATGGCGGGACGTCTTTAGAATTACTTCTCACTTTAGTTTACGGCAGTAATCTTACAGGAGACTTACAAAATGCAAAAAAATTGAAAGCTTATGAAATCGGACTGCCGGTTTCCGTTTACATATATTCCGGCAGGGGGAGATGTACGGTGAAAATACTTCCTTTTTCCGCTGCCGGTTTCACGCTTATGGTGCCGCCCTGCGCTTCCAGAATGCGTCTGGTCAGATAAAGCCCCACGCCGGAGCCTTCGGTCTGTTTGACGACCGGGTGGCTGCCCCGGTAGAAACGCTGGAAGATCCGGCTGGCATCCTCCGGGGAGACGCCGATGCCCTGATCCTCAATTTCCAGACTGATATAGCTGTAAAATTGGTGGAGCCGCAGGGTTACCGTGCTGCCTGCCGGGGAATATTTGACTGCGTTGTCCAGAAGGTTTGCTACCGCCTCGGCAGTCCAGCGCCTGTCCAAAAACAGTGGGATGTGGGAACCGGTTCCTCCGTCGGGCTCAAGCAGCTCTACGGTGATATTTTTAGGCAGCGTTTTTTCATATATCATATTCACAGCGTCGGCGAGCAGGTCGGACAAAAGGACGTGCGCCTGTTTCAGTGTAACCATGTGGGTTTCCAGACGGGAGATATTGACTAATTCAGTCATCAAATTTTCCAGATGCGATAACTGTCCGGCGCACCTTTCCAGAAAATCGGCGCGCTCCGTTTCGGAGTCAGCCTCCATACACATGGCAAAACAGCTTTTCAAGGCGCTGACAGGTGTTTTCAACTGATGGGAGATATCGGTGACAAGCGTTTTTGTGTGGTCACGCTCTTCCTCCAGCGCCCGCGTTTTTGCCTTCAGCTTATGTCCCAGTTTGAGGAGGGTGTCGGTGAAGGACTCGCTAAAAACAGGCTTCCGGCTTTTCTGGTCCACAAGGGGCGAATAGTTGTCCGCAAGATAATATTCCAGTATTTCATGCAGACGCCATTCCTGTTGTCTCCGGCTTTTATAAAAGAAAAAGAAACAGAGCGCGATGAGGAGGAGATCAATGAGGAGGACGACAGCCAGAAGGGAAAAGAAGGACAGGAGAGCGGAATGGTAGTAAGGGACATCGGTCATCAACATGTTTTCCCGGTATCCGTATTTGGTAAGGATAGAAAATCCCCTGTCCAGATAGCCGTAATCTGTGTCCTGCATGGCGGCGATCAGTGTCTGTTCCGCCTCGGGGTATTCGGAGAGAATTGCGCCCGCGATATTCCCGTATTGTTTCTGTTCCAATGTATATTGCGCGTTTAGAAGGGAAAATCCCCAGAAGCCGTATATGCAGACAAAAAGCACGGACAGGCACGAAATAAGCGCGCAGGTTTTCCATGCAAACCCGGATGTTTTCAAAGTGGTTGTCATCGTTTTTCACATTTCCTTTCCCAGATATAGCCCAGTCCCCGGATATTTTTCAAGATGGCGGGGGCGGAAGGGTTGTCCTCCATTTTTTCCCGAAGTCTTCTGATATTGACGGAGAGGGTGTTCTCATCGACAAAATTGCCCTCGATGTCCCAGATGGCTTCCAAGAGCTGCCCGCGTGACAGAACTTTCATGGGATTTTCCATAAAGAAAGCGAGCAGGGAGTATTCCCTTGCAGTCAGCGTCAAGGTTGACCCGTCTTTCGTGACCCGTTTTTCTTCCGGGTAGAGCGTGATGTTTCCAGAGACGATCGTCTTTGGCGTCTCCGCCGGGAAACGCTTTAGGAGCGCGCCTACCTTGGATGCCAGCGCGGCGATGGAAAAGGGTTTGGTGATATAATCGTCCGCGCCCTGCCGGTAGCCCGCCACGATATCTTCCTCTCTGTCAAGGGCGGTCAGAAACAGGAAAAGTACGTCGCTCTCCTGCCGTATGCGGGAACAAAAATCCAGACCGTTTCCGTCGGGCAATGTGATATCACAGATAATCAGCGAGGGGGAAACCTGCCGAAAAAGAGAAAAAGCTTCCTTCACGGTAAAGGCGCTGTGGACGGTGTATCCCTCCTTCTTTAATTTCAGACTGACTGCGTGGTTGAGGTTGTCATCATCCTCCAAAAGTAAAATTTCCTGTGGCATAGTCATACACTCCGTTGCAAATCATTTTTCCATAAAATATAATATAATAGCTGCAAAAGAAAAACAAGCGACGCGAAGCGGCATTTGTTTTTCTTGCAGCATTAACGAGCAAACGTCCGATGAAATCGGACAGAGAGCGCGAAGCGCGTGTTTGCGAGTAAAAAATAATAGCTGCAAAAGAAAAACAAGCGAGAGGGCAGGATCATGCGTATTTTAATTGCCGAGGATGAAGTGGAACTGGCAAAGGGACTTAAGTTTCTTCTGGAAAAGAATAAATTCACCGTGGACGTGGTGTGCGATGGCGAGGAGGCGCTGACCTATTTCCGGGGCAGGGCTTATGACGTCGTGGTTCTTGACATTATGATGCCGAAGGTAAACGGGCTGGCCGTGCTGCGGGAGATCCGGGGGACGGGCTCGGGGGTTCCCGTGCTGATGCTGACGGCGAAAGCGGAGATTGAGGACCGGGTGGCGGGACTGGAAGCGGGAGCGGATGATTATCTGCCGAAGCCCTTTGCAAGCCCGGAGTTTATCGCCAGAGTGAAGGCGCTTTCGCGGAGAAATGCGGGATACACAGAACTTTGCCTGTCCTTTGGAAATGTGCAGCTTGACTGTAACCGTTATGAAATGACGTGCAAGGACCGGGCGGTGCGCCTGAACAATAAGGAATTTCAGCTGATGGAACTTTTTATGCGCAATCCCCGCTTTGTGTTTTCGACGGCGCATCTGATGGATAAGATATGGGGACAGGATTCGGAGGCGGACGTCAGTGTGGTATGGACATATGTGGGATTTCTCCGAAAAAAATTAAAGGAACTGGAAGCGGAGATTGAGATACGGACAGCGCGCGGCGCAGGGTATTATCTTGAGGAGAACAAATGCTGAAAAAGATACAGAGACGGTTTATTCTGGCGGCGATGGCGGCGTTTGGAACGGTCATGCTGCTCATTATTGCCGGAATTAATCTGGCGAACTATTACAGGACAACTTCTATGCAGGATCGTTTGGCAGGAGAGCTTCTCTCGCATGAACAGACGGTTTTGGCAAAGCGGCAGGCGCCACCGCTGCCTTTCAGGAATAAGGCGGGCAGAGATCCCGAGGCGGCATTTATGACCCGCTTTTTTACAGTGCACTGTGAAGCGGACGGCACAGTCAGGGAAGTTTTAAGGGATAATATTTCTTCTGTGGATGAGGAGGCGGCAAAAGCATACACGCAGGACGTTCTCTTGAAAGGCAGGGAAAAGGGGTATTATAAGGACTACCGGTATCTGGTGAGCCGGAGTGAAAAGGGAATTTCGGTGCTCTTTCTGAATACGGCGATTCAGATGCAGTCCATGAGCACCCTGCTTTTTGTGTCACTGGCGACCGGGGTGGGAAGCCTGCTTCTGGTGCTTTTGCTGGTCATACTTTTTTCAAGGCGGGCGATCAGACCTTATGTGAAAAATATAGAACGACAGAAGCAGTTTATTACGGACGCGGGACATGAACTGAAAACGCCGATCACGTCCATTGCGACCAGCGCGGATATCGCGGCGATGGAGCACGAGGGGGACGAGTGGATTGAAAACATCCGAAAACAGGCGGCGCGTCTTACAAAGCTGGTGGGGGATATGGTTGTGCTGTCAAGACTGGATGAGGAGACGCCCTTTCCCGAGAAGGGCAGGTTTTCCGTAAGCGAGGCTGCGTGGGAGACAGCGGAGCCTTTTGCGGTTCTGGCGAAAGCAAAGGGGAAAAATTTCAGTCAGAGCATAGAGGATAATATATCGTTTTTGGGAGACAGGAGTGCCATCCAGCGGATGATCTCTATTTTGCTGGATAACGCGGTCAGATATTCCGACGACGGCGGCGGGATTCAGATGCGGATTTACCGCAGGAGGGGGAAGGTCTGCATCGAAGTGTCCAATACATGCGACCTGCCGGGGGTTTCCGATCTGGACAGGGTGTTTGACCGTTTTTACCGTTTAGATGAATCCCGATCCGCTGAGACAGGCGGCACGGGAATCGGTCTGTCCATGGTGCGGGCGATCGCGGAAACGCACGGAGGGAGGGCGACGGTGGAAAGCGCGGACGGGAAGGAGATTTGTTTTAGGGTAGTGCTGTAGAGGTGGGACGGCAAGAGCGCTATTTATATGAAACGGGAAATTGTTCATCAAAAAATCACATCTGTTTTTAAGTACATTTCAGGAAAGCCATCTATACTTTATCCATATTTGATGCAAAAAAGAGAATACGCTTTAGCGGGAACTGTGAAAGAAGGAAGCAGTTCCCGCAAGGCACGGAAAGGAGAAAACGTGTGAATCAGACAGAAGGATTCCGGCATGAGCTGAAATACCGGATCGGCTATGCGCAGTATATAGAACTGCGAAACCGTCTGCGGACAGTCATGCAAAGCGACGTACATACGGGAGCCGATGGAAAGTATCTGATACGGAGCATCTATTTCGACAATTATGCCGATAAAGCGCTGCGGGAAAAGGCGGACGGCGTTCCGATGCGGGAGAAGTTCAGGATCAGATATTACAACGATGATTTTTCTTATCTGACACTGGAAAAGAAGATTAAGGATAACAATCTCTGCATGAAAGTTGACGCGCAGATTACGGAAGAAGAGTGCAGGGAACTGCTGGCAGGGAAAACGAATGGGATGCGGGGGCATCCTTCGCCGCTGGTGCGGGAGCTTTACGCAAAAATGCGTTACCAGATGCTTCGCCCGAGGGTGCTCGTATCCTATATGCGAGAACCTTATATTTACCGGGCGGGAAACGTGCGGATTACCTTTGATTCGGATATTCGGACGACGCTGTTTCACCGGGATTTTCTGGAAGGGAAAGTCGCAGATATTGACACGGCGGAGGCGCCGCAGGACATGGTTCTGGAAGTGAAATATGATGCGTTCCTTCCGGAAATGATACAGAGGCTTGTCCGGATCAATACATTGCGGCAGACGGCGTTTTCAAAATATGAGGCGTGCAGACGGTTTGGTTAAGAAAAAGGAGGAAAAGAAAAATGACTTTTAACGATATATTTAAATCGAGCTTTTTGGAGAATGTTACACAGTTTTCGGCAGTTGATACGCTGATCGGAATGCTCTTTGCCCTTATTATCGGGCTGTTTATTTTCGTGGTCTATAAAAAGACATTTACCGGCGTTATGTATTCGTCCGGGTTTGCGCTGACGCTTGTGGGACTTTCCCTTGTGACAACACTGGTGATCATGGCGGTGACGTCCAATGTGGTGCTGTCTCTCGGCATGGTGGGCGCGCTGTCCATCGTGCGTTTCCGGGCGGCGATCAAGGAGCCGGTTGAGATTGTGTATCTGTTCTGGGCGATTGCGGCGGGGATTGTGATCGGTGCGGGGATGATTCCGCTGGCAGTGATCGGTTCCGCAATCATCGGCATAATCCTGATATTGTTTGCCAGCCGGAAGATACATGAGCATCCCTATATTCTGATTTTGAATTGTAAAGATGAAAAGGCGGAGGATGCAGCGGCACAGATAGCGCGGACGGTGTTGAAACGGTTTCTGGTAAAGTCCAAAACCGTGAATGAGGGCGGCATTGAGCTGACGGCGGAGGTCCGTCTGGCGGACGCGGCAACGTCTTTTGTCAACAGGCTGCATGAGATCGAGGGCGTGGGAAATGTTACCCTTGTAAGCTATAACGGGGAGTATATGTCCTGACGCGCGGAAACGAGGTGACGTATGATTTCTTGTAAACATATAACGAAGATCATCAGCGCGATGATGGCTGCCGCCGTTGCGTTCTGCATCTGGCTGATGGCGTTCTCGCAGGAGGCAGTGGAGACACTGGGCGGTGTCGCGGTGCCGATGGCATACGAGACGGCACTGTTTGATACGGAAAAGCTTATGCGTGTCGATATTCAGATAGAGGAAGAGGAATGGGCGGATATGCTGGAAAACGCCATGGCGGAAGAGTATTATTCCTGTGATGTGCTCGTCAATGACCAGAAAATATGCAATGTAGGGATCCGGCCGAAGGGAAATACCAGTCTGTCGTCGATCGCCATGAATCCCGATACGGACAGATACAGTTTAAAACTGGAATTTGACCATTATGTGGAAGGGCAGACCTGTCTGGGGCTCGATAAATTGATTTTAAACAATAATTACGCGGACGCCACCAGCATGAAGGAGGCTGTGGTTTATGATATGTATCAGTATCTGGGGGCGGACGCATCCCTGTATAATTATGCGGAAGTTTCGGTGAACGGCGAATATATTGGCGTATATCTGGCGTTGGAAGCAGTAGAGGAAAGCTTTCTCCTGCGGAACTACGGAACCGGGGACGGCAAGTTATATAAGCCTGACGGTATGCAGATGGGCGGCGGTTTTAAAGGCGGAAACTTCAGTGGAAAGCCGTCCGGGTTTGACGGGGAGCCGCCCCGGCACGCCGGAAAGGGCGATGCCGCCGGAGAGGGGCAATGGGGAGAGGCGTTTCAAGACAGGGACATACCTCCGGGAGAAAACAGAAAAGAACTGAATGAAGATGTGGCGTCTGACGAAAAGGACTTGGCGGAGACCGGAAAAGGACTTGGGTCCGGGAATGCAGATTTTCCAGATGGAGAAATGCCGGATTTTCCGGGGAAAATGCCGCCGGGTGGCGATCATGCTATGGGCGGCGGGAACGGCGCGAACCTCAACTACACGGATGAGGAACTGTCCAGCTACTCTGACATATGGGACAGTGAGGTGACGGATTCCGGGAAGACCGATCACAGCAGGGTAGTCACAGCGCTTAAAAACATCAGCGAGGGAACCGGTCTTGAGAAATATCTGGACGTGGATAACATCTTAAAATATATGGCGGTACATGCGTTTTCCGTAAACCTTGACAGCCTTTCCGGGAATATGGCGCACAACTACTATCTGTATGAATACAATGGTATGCTGAATATTCTTCCGTGGGATTACAACCTTTCTTTTGGCGGTATGAATCAGGGGCGGGAGAGCGGCGCGTCGGAGGTAGTCAATGATGCGGTGGATACGCCTTTTCAAGGGACCATGTTTTTTGACGCGCTTCTGGAAAACGAGACATATCTCTCCCGCTATCACGAGTATCTGAGAGAGCTTTCGCAGGAGTATGTCCTGAACGGACGGTTTGAGGAAGTCTACCGGGGAATCCGAAGCAGGATCGACACGCTGGTGGAAACGGATCCTACCGCGCTTTATTCCTTTGAGGAGTATAAGGCGGGCGCGGAAATGCTGTATCAGACGGTAATGCTGCGGGCAGAAAGCGTCAAAGGACAGATTGACGGTGCGATACCCGCCACGGACGAGGAACAGAGGGCGGACACCACAGAACTGGTGGATGCGTCGGAAATTGACATTTCTGTTATGGGGGTGATGGATATGGGAGGCGGAGAGCGGAAAAGCGCGAGAGCGGCAAAAAGGCAGTAAACATATTATGCAGAAAAGCTCATAAAATGGAAGTAAGAAGATAATATTCCGGCACGTGGTTCATACAGTTGCGTTCGGCTGTCAATGAGACGGTATGCCAAAGAGGTTTTCATGTTAAATTATATCTGGGCTTTTATGATTCTGATCGGCGTCGTGTACGGTGCGTTTACGGGGAAAATGGCGGAGGTGACGAGCGCGGCGCTTGACTCCGCCGGGGACGCGGTTTCCCTCTGCATTACTATGATCGGTGTGATGGCGCTGTGGGTGGGGCTTATGGAGATCGCACAGAAATCGGGTCTGATTGCAAAGCTGACGAGAGGCATACAACCCTTCATCAGCTTTCTTTTTCCGCGCATCCCGAAAGGGCATCCGGCAAGGGAGTATATCGCCACAAACCTGATTGCCAATGTACTGGGGCTGGGCTGGGCGTGCACGCCGGCGGGGCTTAAGGCAATGGAGGAACTGGCGAAACTGGAGGCGGAGCGGGGGACGCCGGGGTATGCTTTGTCAGGGGAAGGTATTCTGGCGGATGGAAAGAAAAAGCAGAACAGGGCAGGAAAGGGAGGCGGTGAGCTGCCCGCAGCGGCAAATGGGAAGAGTGGCAGGGTTGCCAGCAACGAGATGTGTACGTTTTTGATACTGAATATATCTTCCCTGCAGTTGATCCCGGTGAATATGATCGCCTACCGCAGCCAGTATGGGAGCGTGAACCCGGCGGGGATTATCGCGCCGGCGATTGTGGCGACGTTTATCAGTACATTAACAGCGGTGGTGTATTGTAAGGTGAAGGACAGGAGGCGGAGAGTTTGAGAGGGCTCTCCGTTTTTATTTTTCTGTACGCCCATAGTTTCTTTATATTGATTTATCGTGTACAAAAACATAAGAACAGGGTATAATACGAATAAAAAATAGAACTAAATTTGACTGGAGGTGAGACTATGGCGATTAAAACGATTGAAATTCTAAATGTTATGGTATTTAAACGCCATTTGAGAAAAAATAATGCCGCCTTTAGTTCCATAGAAGAAGGAGATTCGTTTAGCGATGGATTCAAGTTGGAATTCTGTGACGGGATAAATGTTTTGATTGGTGAAAATGGCGTTGGAAAGACAACCATTCTGAAAATGATCTATGCTGCAACACAATGGTCAATTACGCAGACAGATCAAGGGAAAACAAAAAAGCTGGTACAATTTTTCTCAAACAGCCTGAAAGACAGCGATGCATTAAAAAATGCAGAAAATAAAGAGGATTATTGTTACTATAAAGTATCAGATGGGACACATAGTTTTGAAGACAGCCTTTCTCATAAAGGTATTTTAAATTATGATCAATGGCTTGGGCTGGATATACAATCTGTGTTTATCCCTACGACAGAAATGCTGTCTCATGCGAAGGGCTTTCTGGCTATGAATCAGAAATATAGTATGCCCTTTGATGGAACACAGATAGATATTATAGTAAATGCTTCGCTGCCAGAGACAAGGGAAGTTCCCTCTGCTATGGGCGGGATTCTTGACAGGATCAGTGCGGTAATTGATGGAACGGTTATTTTGGAAAACGACTCTTTTTATGTATTGAAAAAAGATGGTCGTAAAATAGATTTTTCTTTAGAGGCAGAAGGATTACGAAAATTAGGTCTGCTTTGGAAACTAATACGCAATGGCCTTCTGGAAAAAGGATCAATCCTTTTGTGGGATGAGCCGGAAGCAAATTTGAACCCCGAGTTATATCCTCTTGTTGCAGAGATTTTGCTGGAATTACAAAAAAATGGCGTTCAGGTTTTTCTGGCAACACATAGTTATAATTTTGCGAAATATCTGGAGATTCGGCGCACAAATAAGGAACAGGTCATGTTTCATAATCTATATAAGGGTCACAATCTGCTTCCAGACAATGTGCAGAAGGTCTTTCCTGAGATGGATAGTGGCGATGAGGCAATATATAGCCAATCCGCAGATCGAATGGACGAGATTAAATATAATCACATTATGGCTGCGGACAATAAATTACTGGATGAAGTATATGAATTGTGAGGAATTGTCTGTGGAGAATATACTAATAGAGGAAAACGGTATATACTGCATTGATTGCAGGAATGCGTTATGGTCAACAGATAAAATACATGAAGATTATCAGAATGCGGGGATACACATTAATGATGTGGATTTTATGATTGAAAATTCTACGCATATTCTTATGGTAGAATATAAAAACGCATGTATTGCTGAAGCAAAGTGTCCCGAAGCATTTCACCCAATGGAAGATAAGAAAATATCAATTATAACGCGAAAATTTTATGATTCCTTGCATTATCTGAGATTATTGGATAAAAATAAATTAGTTCGCTACATATATATTCTTGAATATCCAAATGGAGATGTAACGACTAGAAAAAGGCTGCGAAACAGGTTGAAAACGGAGCTTCCATTTTCCCTGCAAGACAATATTGGAAATGGTAAAAAATTGATAGACCGGGTAGAAGTTCTCTCTATAGACGAATGGAATGCGGATAGTGATTATGGAAATTTTCCAATAGGACGAATATCAGGATAGATGAATTCATTAGGAGGCGCAGACCATGACACCACTACATTTCCCTTCCCTCGAAAGCGCCATACATGCCCTCTTCGGGGAAGAAACAGAAATTGAGACAACCAGCCGCATCTCCGGCGGCGATATCAATGAAGCATACGGTCTGACACTGACAGGCGGCAGTCGTATTTTTATGAAAACCAATGCGAAAGAAAACCTTTCCTTTTTTGCCGCGGAGGCTGCCGGGCTGGCTGCGATTGCCGGGACGGAGGCGATCGGCACGCCGCGCATCCTTGGCGCCGGTACGGATGAGGGCAGGGGCGGATATTCCTTTCTGCTGTTAGAATTTATTTCCGGGCGGAGCCGCAGCAGAGATTATTGGGAAAACTTTGCCGTACAGTTAGCGGCTATGCACCGGGCGCCAACGGCAGGGCTGGTGCCGGACGGGAAATACGGGTTTGGCAGCGACAACTATATTGGCAGGCGCAGGCAGATAAACAGGGCGCATGAAAGCTGGATCGGTTTTTTCCGGGAGTGCCGTCTGGAACCGCAGTTTCAGTCTGCCGCCCGGTATTTTGACAGGGAAGAGCGAAAGAGGATAGGCAGATTTCTGGATCATCTGGATGAAATTCTGGTGGAGCCGGAATACCCGTCCCTGCTCCACGGCGACCTGTGGTCGGGAAATGTGATCGTGGGAAATGACGGCAGCGCGTGGCTGATCGACCCGGCGGTTTATGTGGGACATGCCGAGGCGGATATTGCGATGACGGAGCTTTTCGGGGGATTTCCGCCAGCCTTTTATGATGCCTATCAGAAAGCTGCGCCTTTACAGCCGGGGTATGAACGGCGGCGGGATGTCTATAATCTCTATCAGCTTCTGAACCACCTGAATATGTTTGGGAGAATGTATCTTCCTGAAGTGAAGCATATCTTGGGGCGTCAGTGACGGAGGTCTGGTCTCCGCGGGAAACGGTATTCGGTGCCGCCTGTGCAGAATCTGCATAGAATAAAGCAAAGCCCACAGAAACTGCAGGAATGCTTTATGGAAATTTATGTGGTACAACCGGGGGACACGGTAGATTCCATTGCGGAGAGTCATGGGACTTCCGCGTCGTCCATTATTTATAACAATCAGTTGGCATATCCTTATCCGCTGGCGGTGGGGCAGGCGCTTCTCCTGTCTTCGGGGGAAACTTCCGCGCCCTCATACCCGGCATGGGTAAACGGCTATGCTTATCCTTTTATCCGGCGGGACACGTTAAATGAGACGCTTCCCTATCTGTCCTCGCTCTCGGTTTTTTCCTATGGGTTTACCACGGAGGGGGATCTGGTTCCGCCGACGGTGGACGACACGTTTATGATTGACGCCGCGCTGACGCAGGGGGTGCGCCCGGTTCTGACGCTGACGCCGCTTGGGCCGGATGGAAACTTCAACAATTTTCTGATCACTTCCGTGGTGAATAACCAGACGGCAAAAGACAACCTGCTTGCCAATCTGCTTGCGGCTGTACAGGAAAAAAACTTTCAGGGAGTTGACATTGACTTTGAGTACATCCGCCCGGAGGATCGGATTCCCTTCGCTGATTTTGTGGCGGACGTGAGGAATTATCTCGTGCCCTACGGATATCATGTCTCCGTGGCGCTGGCGCCGAAAACATCGGATGAACAGGCGGGGCTTCTGTATGAGGGAAAGGATTACAGGCTTCTGGGGGAAGCGGCAGACAGCGTCCTGCTTATGACTTACGAGTGGGGCTACACTTACGGTCCGCCCATGGCGGTTGCGCCTGTCAATCAGGTGCGGCGGGTTGTAGAGTATGCCGTCACCCGCATTGATCCGGCGAAGATTGATCTGGGAATCCCGAACTACGGATATGACTGGACGCTGCCTTTTGTGCAGGGGTCATCCCGGGCGACTACCGTAAGTAATCTGGAAGCCTTGCGGATAGCCGTGGAGGCGGGTGTTCCCATCCAGTTTGACGAAGTGGCTATGTCACCGTTTTTTCAGTATGAAAAAGACGGTCAGCTCCATGAGGTATGGTTTGAGGATGTGAGAAGTTATCAGGCGAAGTTCGCCCTTCTGCCGGAATTTAGCCTGCGCGGAATGGGCTACTGGCAGATCATGCGGTTTTTCCGTCCGAACTGGCTGCTTCTGGAAAATACGTTTCAGATACAGAGACCGTGACGGTTAAAATTTTGCATACACGATAATTCGGAACCGCTTGTTTTCGCAGTAACAGTCGATGGTTCCGTCCAGTTTATCGCTGAAAGCCTGCACGCTCTGCATACCGAGACCATGCCCCTTGCCGCGTCTGCTTTTGGGAAGTCCCGTTATGGAATTAAAATAAATTTCCCGGTCACAGTCGTTTTCCATGTCGATCAGCAGGTGTTCATTTGTGCAATGTATTTTTGCGGCGATGGATTTCATGGCGGACGAAGCATCTTTGGTGCTGAAAACAGCGTTTTCCAGAAGATTGGCGAGTACCATGGCAAACTCATATTCATTGACCGGGATCTGCCGTGGTATGAGTATATCCAGTTGCAGGTCGATCTGGAGAGATTTTGCCTGTTCCGCCATCTTCATAAGAATCGTATTGACGACCCGGTTTTCACAGTATACATCGACTTTATTTTCGTTCATCACTTCATTGATATGCCCGGTAATATTTTTGATTTCCGCATAGTCCTCCTGATCCAGAAGGAAATCGATCATTGTGGAATAATGTCTCATGTCATGCCGCAGTATTTTTAGGTTGCGTTCCGACTGCTCCGTCAGGTAATTCTGGCTCTCCAGACCTTGGATATAGGATTCAAACATCATATTTTTCCAATATTCTTCCACCTGTTTCGTCTCGCTGTCCAGATAGCGAAGCACGACCACATAGGACACGAGCATGGTGAACATCAGTAAAATGCTGACGAGAATATTTTCGGGATGGTCATAAAGAGTATATGGGAAAAAGGCAATGCTGGAAAAACTGCAATAAAAAAATACGGGAATCAGACAGAGTTCCCATCTGCTTTTTTCCAGATCCCGCTCGCAGAATTTAGTAACAGAGTTTCGGATATTAAAATACAGCACCAGTAAAAGGATAATATTTGCCAGAAGATTTCCCGCAAGCGCAAGCAGGACACTATCTGTAAAAATGTATAGGATAGGTGCGATAATACTCCCGATTATCGCATAGTTGGAGGCGCTTAAGCTGATAAACAGCGTCCTGCTGTCGCGCTTTTCTGAGATAAGAAGCCCGGTAAGCTGTACAACAATTATTTGTACGATCGTTGTAAAGAAATAAAATAAGGCGCTGTCTGAAAACAAATTCAGTTTCAGCTGACCCATTCCCGTTGTAAAAAGAAAAGCAAGGAAACAGAGGGACAGCGTTTTCCTTCTGGAGTAGCGGTGTAGCGTAAACAGATAGACAAACACCAGAAAGAAAATATGGCTCATGATATAGGATACATTTTTAATAAAAATCATGTCATTCCCCCACCGATGCTGCCGGAAACAAAGATAAGGTATTCCCGCTTGACGCTTGCCGATTTGGCACGGCTGACCGGGAGGCGCTTGCCGGATACCAGAATAACGCTGTCCGGGGTCAGTTGTTTCACATAGTCCAGATTGACGAGAAAGGACTTGTGGATCTGGAGGAAATTTCTCTGTGCGGCAATTTCCCGCGTTTCCTCTTCAAAGGATTTTCGGATAAATAAACTTTTCAAAATCTCGCCATCGGTCATGTGCACTTCCAGCTTCCTGCCCACATTTTCCACATATTCGATTTTGGAGTAGGGTCTTTGTACAAGGCCTTCTTTTGTCTTGATCAGATAGAAGGAGTCCACTCTCAGTTTGGCGTAAGACAGGGAATAATCCAGCGCCTCAAACAGTTTATTTTCATCAACCGGCTTCAGAAGATATCTCACCGCACGAACGCCGTAGGCGTCCAGTGCGTGATCCTCCGAGGAGGTGATATAGATAATCACGCTCTCGCAGCCGGCTGTCCGGATCAGATTTCCGATGTCAATGCCGGTGCGTCTCGGCATCAGCATGTCCAATATATAAATATCTGTCAGTTTTCCCTCAGTTATTCTCTGGCAGAGTCTGGAGGGATCGGAAAATTTCTCCAGTTCAAAATCTTTGTCGGGGTACAGTGATTTATATTTTAACAACAGCTTTTCCGTATAGAGAAGATCTTTGATGCTGTCGTCGCAAATGGTAATTTTCATAATAGGGGCGGTTTCCTTCCACTGAATGATGGCTTGAAAATTATGTCGAAATCTTGTAATGCCAATATAAATTATAACGAAGCCGGGGCAGGTTTATCAACTGATTCTTCGGGTAAATTCAAGGATGATTGCGAAAAATCAACAGAAAAATGCGAAGAAGTGAAATTGACGAAAAAAATTGGGGCGGATAGTATAGGAGGTGCGGGCTGGGAAAGAGGCTGCAGAAATTTTAGAAAATGAGCAATCGGGAGGAAAAAAGATTGAAAAAGTGGAAAATTTTATTACTTGTGGGAGCAATGGTTCTGGGATGCGTAGGATGCGGTGAGCAGAAGCAGGAAGAGACGGGAGCGGTGGATGCAAAGTCCGTGGACGTGGTGCAGACGGAAGACGCGGAGCCGGAGAGTGCGCCTGCAGAGAGCGAGACGGAAGAGAAGAACGACAACTTTGAGGACTTGGAGGAAAAAGGAGCGGAAGGGGATACGGCGGCATTTGCGGAGCAGATCCAGACAGCAATGGCGGCGAAGGATATGGATGCGATTGCCGGACTGTGCAGCTATCCGCTTGCGGTAAACGGCGAGGCAGTCGAGAGCGAGGAGGCGTTCATGGCGCTGGGAGCCGATACCATTTTTACGGACGAGCGGTGCGCGGTGATTGCGGCGGTAGACGTTTCGACACTGGAAGAGACCATGGCGGGCGTTATTATGGGCGATGCCACACCGAACATTATTTTTCAGTCGGTTGACGGGGAGCTTCGCATAACGGGAATTAACTGACCGTGCAAAGAGGTTATGATACTGTGTAAGAAAAGCGGGGATTCGGGCGGATCTCCGCTTTTCAAATTTAAGCGTGTGCATTATACTATAGATAAGATAACGCAGCGAAAAAATTTTTTCTGAAAATGAAAGGAATCGGCTTTGCCGGACGTATTACTTATGAAACGATGTAATTACAGGATAAGAATACGGAGGTAAAGGGCATGAAAAGAAAGCTGGCAAAGTTGATGGTAACGGTTGCTGCAGCGACATTTATGATTGGCAGCACGGTGATGGTGGCATCGGCGGAGGAGAGCGGCGGCTATTATTATGACTACGAGAGTGGAGACATGATATGGTGTGGCGGCGGCTACGACGGCGCGTATGACGGGGCATATTGTAATGGGTATTACTGTGACGGGTACCATGATGGCGACTGCTATTATGATAACGGATATCACCATGACGATAACTCCCACCATGAAAACAGTTCCGGCCATCACGGCGGTTTCGGTCATCATTCCGGACATCATTAAGGAGAAAACGCAAAGCCCCGCTGTCAGTCAGCGGGGTTTTTGTATATGTGCAGGGGGAAGCAGTCCTTCCTGCCCGGTCTGGGAGCAGAAGGAGAAAAGCGGTGAAAAGCGCGGAAGAAATCCGATATGCCATGGAAACGTATGCGGACATGGTGCGGAGGATATGTTTTGTACAGCTGAAAAACAGGGATGACACGGAGGATGTATTTCAGAATGTCTATATGAAATATATCTGGAACTTCTGGAATACGATGAAGGCGTTACGATTCAGATACATGCAGAATGACAGCAGGAGGTGGAACATGGGAAAAAAAGCCATATATTGTCTGGGGGCGTGTCTGTTGGCGGCGCAGATGTTTTTGTCTGCTGTTCTGCCGTGTTATGCGGCGCAGATCGGTTCCGGCGCAACCGTGGAATCGGTGGAGGAAAAGTCGTTTATTACGTCTGTTACAATCTCCCCGGGAACAACGGTTGTCTCCAAAGATACGAAATGCGGTTTTACTGCCTATGTGGCGGGCGTCAATGACTACAGCAGGGAAGTCGTGTGGAGCGTTTCCGGGCAGAAGAGCCAGAGTACCTTTATTGACACGAACGGCGTACTGAATGTGGCTTCGGATGAAACCGCGTCCTCCATGGTGGTGAAGGCGGTTTCCAGACAGGACAGCAATTACAGCGCGGAGGCGCTGGTGACAGTGCGCGAGACGATGTATGACATACAGTTGCAGGTATCCCCGGAAAACAGCGGCAATGTGTACGGGAGCGGCACGGTAAAGGAGGGCACAGACGTCGTGATTTCAGCGACGCCGGACGAGGGATTTACCTTTGACTGCTGGACGGAAAACGGGAACCGGGTTTCGCAGGATGCCCGGTATACGATCAACAATGTCCGCGGCAACGTGACGTATGTGGCGGAGTTTAAACGGATCGTCTGCCGGATTAACGTAAACGTCAATGACGGTAACGGTGGTACGGCGACGGAAAGCCGGGATATCAACTATGGGGATGGCATGGTGCTCGAGGCGTCGGCGAAGGAGGGGTACCAGTTTGACGGCTGGACGGAGAACGGGAAAACCGTCAGCAAAGACAGCAGGATGCCGTTGGACCGCGTCACGCAGTCCAGAACGTTTACCGCGGTATTTTCAAAGAAGGATGATAAGCCGAAAACTTACACCATTACGGCGACCGCGTCTTCCGAGAACGGGACGATTACGCCCGCCGGGAAGAGTACGGTGAAGGAAGGGGAGGGGATTCTCTACACAATGACCCCGAAAAGCGGTTATGCCGTCAGCAATGTGTATGTGGACGGGAAATCGGTGGGATGGATGAATTCCTTTAACTTTACCGACGTGAGGGAGAACCACACCATTTCCGTTGACTTTGCGCAGTCCGCCGCAAAGGATAACAACGACGGGGCGGAAAAAAAGCCTGCCCAGACGGACAAAAAAGAAGAGCAGAAAGAAGATACGACGGACAAGGATAAGAAAACGGATCAAGACAGAAAAGAGGAGAAAACAGATCGGAACGACGACAGAGAGAAAAACGATGATGAAGCGCCGGGGGAAGCGGACGGCGGGCAGAGACAGGAGAGCGGCTTGACAGGGACGCTAAAACATCTGGATGTCTCCGTGGAGGAGGCGGAGCGTCTGGTCAAGGGGAACAATGCCGCGGAGCTGATGATCGGCGCGCTGGAGACCGGGGATCTGCAGTTGACGGCGCACAATGATTTCTGCAACGGAAAGCAGGAAATTTCTTATTATCATTTTGAGGCGGCAGTAGACTATTTTCTCTCGGCGGAAGAAAAGATGGAACTGCTGCAGGGCGGCGCGCCTGCGGAAATAAACCTGTACGTGGAGGACACGGACGGCAGGGAGCCGGCACAGGTGCAGAAAGAGTTTGCGGAGAAAAAGCTGCCGGGCATGAGTATCGGACGGTATTTCGAGGTGTCCCTCACAGCGTCAAAGGGAGGAGAAACAGAGACGATTTCCGAGCTTCCCACAGCGTTAAAAGTGGTGATTGACGTGCCGGAGCATTTAAAGGCAGAAAAGCGGCGGTTTTATGTGCTGCGGCTGCATACAAAGGCGGATGGCAGCCGGGAATTTGCGCAGCTTGCGGATGAGGATGACAACCCGGACACCATTACTTTTTCCACCGATAAGTTTTCCCCGTATGCGATTGCCTATATCGACTGGCAGGCAGGGGACGAGGCGGCATCTGGTATGGCGGGGAAAGAACCCGGCGACCGCCGGTTCAGAAATGCAGCCGGAATTGTGATTGTTTTGCTGGCGCTGGCAGTTACTGTGACGGGAGTGCTGTATATTGCCGGGAAAAGGAGACGGTAGAGCGGTTTAAATGCTTACGACAAAGGCGAAGTAACCGCGCCCGGTGTTGAACAACAGGCTGTAGTCGAAATTGCCTGCGTAAAATGCCTGCCGGAACTGTTCTGCGCTCATAAAATGACTGTTTACCAGATGATATTGTAATGCAAGATCGCTGCGTATGGCGACCTGCCCTGCTATCTGGATCGCAAGTTCCTTGCCGATCGCCATGACAAGCTGATCCATTTTGCTTAAGGGAATATTTAATATAGAGCTCACGGCGCGCAGGACAAGGCTTTCTTCCAGCGCCATAAAGAGTTGTACCTCCTCATGGTCAATGGAGTGGTATGTCAGCCGGATAATCATACTTTTGCCGAAGTCTTCGCCGCTGTAATGTTCGCTGACAATTTGTGTTGGAAGCCGGAAGATTTCGTGTATGGTGCCGGACAGCGCATTTTCCAGCGCGTCCATATCCGCTCCGATATGATCGGTCTTCCATTTGTTTGAGATCATGCCGACGATGGCGCGGTCTTCGATTATGATATGGGCGGTGAGCCATCCGACACAGATACCGATAAAATGGTGGATGGATTCCTCCGAATAATCGGATTCCGTGAGATCTTTTTCGAGCGCCGGCAATGTTTTGTCACGCATGTCGTCATGCAGACGCTTGTGTATTTCATAGCCGGAATAGCCGATGGACTGCATATACGCCTCCTCGTCGGAAAAGTGCTGTATGGCATAATTTTTGAAATATTTGATGCCCTCGGCACATGCCCACTGTCCGTTGGTTTTATCTTTGCTTAATGTGATCAGCCGGTGTACGATGGAAAACAGTTTTCGGTGTGCTTTGTCGATGGAATCAACGCCGATGTTGAACCGTTTGTCCCATTCTGCTTCTTTTGGCATGTCTGCTCCTTGCTCCGTTGCTTGCAAAGGCTTTTGGGATTCGCAAGTGGGTTTTGCTGTTACTATACTATATGTCGAAGAGTGGAGAAGCGTGTCGCATTTTATATGGCGGCAGGGAGAACTGTGTGTGGGGGGATGAGTGTTTATGGAACTGACAGAGATAGATGCGCTGCAGATCGCAAAGCGGGTGGATGCCATCCTGCATGTGCCGGGGAACTACCGCGGCGGGAATCTGGAAATGACGCTTGTGATTGACACGTCCATGGAGAAGGCGGATTTTCAGGACGCGGCAGCCACCGTTGTAAAAGCGCTGAAAAGAAGCAATGAGATTTTTCGCAATGTCCGGCTGAATCTGGTATTCTGGGGGCAGGAAATGACGTCTGTGGTGACGCCCATGGCAATGCTTATGACGGGCGGCGCGTTTAAGGAATACCGCGCCTGTCCGCAGGAAAAGAAATATGAGGAATTGTTCGCCTATCTGAAAAAGTTTCACGCGAGAAGTAAAGTGGTGCTGGTATTTGCGGATGAAAAAAACAAGGTGGCGGATGCACAGGCGGCGCGGGAGGCTCTCACACCTTTTTTGAAAAGCAGGATACTGCTCATATCGGACCGGGTTGTGAGCGGGACAGCGTTTTTTCTGGAAAACAGTTAGTCTGATTGGGAGGCACCACTTCGCAAAATCATCATAAGATAGCTTTAAAGCAAGTAGGAGCTTTCTTATGTCCAATTATGAAATAACACCGGGAGCCGTTTTCACACAGCTTCTGATGCGCAACCATCCGGGAGCCATAGCGTGGGTCAGAGGCGGTGGGCAATATCCCGATTTGAGCGGTGCAGTTAAATTTTATCATACCACCTACGGCGGCGTGCTGGTGGAGGCGGAAATATTCGGACTTCCAAACATTAACCTGCCCGGCTCCAGCAATTTTTACGCGATGCATATACATGACTCGGGGGACTGCGGCGATCATTTCAGCCATACGGGGCTGCATTATAATCCCGGAAATATGCCGCATCCCGACCACGCAGGAGATATGCCGCCTCTTCTCGGCAATCAGGGATATGCGTTCAGTGTCTTTTACGACAAGAGATATACCATTCGGGAAATTGTCGGGAGATCTGTGATTATCCACGCAAAGCCCGATGATTTCACTTCCCAGCCGGCTGGAAATGCCGGTGACAAGATCGCCTGCGGAACGATAGAGTGGACGGCGTAAAATTTTAGGATAACCTTTCCTTTATCAGTGAAAATTTGTATAATTGAAATAGGAAATTTGCTATAGAGGATAAATGAGGCGATAGAGAGAAGGGGGGGCCGTATGAAAAATTATTCGGAGGATGCGAGCAGACAGTACCATATACAGGTGGCGGCGGGCGAAGTGGGGCGCTATGTGATTATGCCCGGCGATCCCAAACGCTGTGTGAAGATTGCACAGTATTTTGACAATCCCGTTCTGATAGCGGATAACAGGGAATATGTCACCTACACGGGGACGCTTGACGGGGTGAAAGTCAGCGTGACTTCCACGGGTATCGGCGGTCCCTCGGCGGCTATCGCCATGGAAGAACTTGTGCGCTGCGGTGCGGACACGTTTCTGCGTATCGGCACCTGCGGCGGTATGCAGCCGGAGGTAAAGAGCGGAGATATCGTGATTGCCACCGGGGCAATCCGCATGGAGGGGACGAGCCGGGAGTATGCGCCGATCGAGTTTCCGGCGGTGCCGGATCTGGCGGTGACGAACGCGCTGGTGGAGGCGGCAAAAGCCAAGGGCTATCCGTTCCACGCGGGCGTGGTGCAGGCGAAAGATTCCTTTTACGGGCAGCATGAGCCGGAAACCAAGCCGGTCAGCTATGAGCTTATGAACAAATGGGAGGCGTGGAAACGGCTGGGGTGTCTGGCGTCCGAGATGGAGTCCGCGGCGCTGTTTACCGTGGCGAGCTATCTGCGGGTGCGGGCGGGATCCTGTTTCCTCGTGGTGGCAAATCAGGAGCGGGAAAAGCTGGGACTGGAAAACCCGGTGGTGCACGATACGGATATGGCGATCCGGGTGGCTGTTGAGGCGGTGAGGGGGCTGATGCGGGATGAGTAAGTATGACCCGTTATGGAATTGGATAAAAGAAAAAGGAACTGTCTGCATATGGCTATAAGGTCGGAAAAATTTCCATGAAAGAGCAGACAGTGGCTTTTGAGAAAGTGTAGAGAGGAAAAAGGGAGGGAGCGCAGGATACGGCAGACCGCGCAGTTACGCGTGCCTGCCAGCTGCCTCCAGCGCCTCATCAATGTGGGAGCAGAAGTTCTCCTCTCCGATGCGCGCGGAAAAGCCCGCCTTGTCCATGACTTTTCTCGGCTGTTCATTTACATGGGAGAGGATGATGCGAATGCCTCTCCCTTCGCATTTGTCCAGAAGCTCCGTCAGGGAGTGCATGGCAGTCGCGTCGATGGCGTTCACGCTGCGCATACGCAGGATCAGACAGGTGGTATCCTCGCGCAAGGTGATGCGCAGAATCTTGTCTGCCGCAGCGAAAAACATGGGACCAGAGATTTCGTAGACAAGCGTATGGTCCGGCACTACGCGAAACGCGAGGGCGTCGGGATCGTCCTCCTCGTCCAGATACTTCCAGCCTTCCACCTCCGTCACCTCGCTCATGCGCTTCATAAAGAGGATGGCGGCAAGGAGGATGCCAACTTCGATTGCGAGCACCAGATCAAAGACGACAGTCAGCACAAAACTGAGCACTAAAACGATAATGTCGCTCTTGGGGGAGGACTTCATCAGATGCAAAAAGGAACGCCAGCCGCTCATATTGTACGCCACCATAAACAGGATCGCGGCAATGCAGGGCATGGGGATCAGCGCCGCGTAGGGCATCAGGATGACTAAAATCAGCAGCAGCGTGACGGAGTGCACCATGCCGGCGATGGGAGTGCGTCCGCCGTTCTTGATGTTGGCGGCGGTTCTCGCGATGGCGCCCGTGGCGGGGATGCCGCCGAAGAGCGCGGAGCCCACGTTGCCGACGCCCTGCGCGATCAGCTCCATGTTGGAGCGGTGTTTGGAGTTGATCATGCTGTCCGAAACCACGCAGGAGAGCAGGGATTCGATGGCGGCAAGAATCGCGATCGTGAAAGCGTCCGGCAGGATATCACCCACGTCCTTCACGGTGAAGGAGGGCAGGTGAAAACTTGGAAGTTTGTTGCTGATTTCGTAAAGGTCACCGATGGTATTTACGTTCATGTTGAGAAACTTTACCATCAGGATGCCGACGATCACGGCGATCAGAGAGCCGGGGATGGTCTTGTTGATATAAGGCCACACGATCAGGATGACAAGGCACACTAGCCCGACAATGAGTGCCTGCACATTAATGGTCGAGATATTTTTGACCACGGCTTCCATTTTTTCCATCGTCTCAATGGTCACGGTTCCCTCGGGATAAGTAAGCCCCAGAAAGTCCTTGATCTGCCCGATGGCAATGGTGACGGCGATACCTGCCGTGAAGCCGGTGGTGATGGTGTAGGGGATATATTTAATCAGATTGCCAAGGCGCAGGAAGCCCATGGCAACCAGAATGACGCCCGCAAGGATGGTGGCAAGAATCAGTCCGTCCATGCCTTTTGTGGCGACAATGCCCGCCACAATGGTGGCGAAAGCCGCCGTAGGCCCTGCGATCTGGACGCGGCTTCCGCCCAGAAAGGAGATCAGAAAGCCCGCCACAATGGCAGTATAGATACCCTGTTCGGGACCGACGCCCGACGCCAGCGCCAGAGCGATGGACAAGGGCAGCGCGATAATGGCGACGATGATACCGGCGATCACGTCTTTGACAAACTGTTCTTTTGTGTAGGTTTTCATCACTGAAAACAATTTCGGTTTTAACTTTTCCATAGCAGCTCAACTCCCATTTTCTTTTGTTTATTCCATAGTTGTCAGTTCTTCTGAAGGGTATTCCCCTTTATCTGCGCGGGAACGCGCCGACGTTTCCATCATAGTACGATACGGCGCTTTTTTCAAGTGATTTCGTAAACGGTAAAAAGCGCAGTTTTTATTGCTCCCGACTGTTGTTTATGTTAGGATAAAAGCGGATAGAATCCACAGGAAAAACAAGGGCTGGAGGAGTCGTTTATGAAATATGATGTGATCATTGTCGGTGCGGGACCGGGCGGCATTTACTCGGCTTACGAGCTGACAAAGAGGAGGCCGGATTTAAAGATAGCGGTGTTTGAGGCGGGACATGCGCTGGAAAAGAGGCACTGTCCCATAGACGGCGACAAGGTGAAATCCTGCGTGGGTTGTCCGAGCTGCTCGATTATGAGCGGGTTTGGCGGCGCGGGCGCTTTTTCTGACGGGAAATATAATATTACCAACGATTTCGGTGGGACGCTCCACGAATATGTCGGCAAGAAAAAGGCGATAGAGCTGATGCGCTATGTGGACGAGATCAATATGAAATACGGAGGCGAGGGGACGAAGCTGTATTCCACGGCGGGCACCCAGTTCAAGAAGCTGTGCCTGCAGAATAATCTGAACCTGCTGGACGCCTCCGTGCGCCATCTGGGGACGGATATCAATTATGTGGTTCTGGAAAATCTGTACGCGGAATTAAAGGATAAAGTGGAGTTTTATTTTGATACCCCGGTACGGTCCGTGGAACGGACGGAGGGCGGCTACCGTGTGATTTGTGATAAAGATGCCCATGAATGTGACAAGTGTGTCATTTCTGTTGGGAGAAGCGGAAGCAAATGGATGGAGAAGGTCTGTGAAGAACTTAACATCCATACGAAGTCGAACCGTGTGGATATCGGCGTGCGCGTGGAACTGCCGGCGGTGATTTTCTCCCACCTGACAGACGAACTCTATGAGAGCAAGATCGTCTACCGCACGGAAAAGTTTGAGGACAGCGTGAGGACGTTCTGCATGAACCCCCATGGAATTGTGGTAAACGAGAACACCAACGGCATTGTGACGGTGAACGGGCATAGTTATGAGGGGGCGGACAAACAGACGGAAAATACAAATTTTGCGCTTCTTGTGGCGAAGCATTTTTCGGAGCCTTTTAAGGACAGCAACGGCTACGGGGAGAGCATTGCCAGACTTTCCAATATGCTGGGAGGCGGCGTGATCGTGCAGCGGTTCGGGGATCTGGTGCGCGGCAGAAGAAGCAACGCCAAGCGGATCGAGGAAGGCGTGATCGAGCCGACGCTTTCCGCCACGCCGGGGGATTTAAGCCTTGTCCTGCCGAAACGGATTCTGGACGGCATCATGGAGATGATTTATGCCCTTGACAAGATTGCGCCCGGCACGGCAAACGACGACACACTGTTGTACGGCGTGGAGGTGAAATTTTACAATATGGAAGTGGAGATCGACGAACATCTCGAGACGAGGCATAAAGGGCTTTATATTATCGGGGACGGCAGCGGCGTGACCCATTCCCTGTCCCACGCTTCCGCCAGCGGCGTGTTTGTGGCACGGGAGATCGCAGGCTGATTTTAGATGGAGCAGCGCGAATGCACGCTTTGCGAACAGGCGTGCCAGAGCAATACAGAGAAGCAAGGGGCGGGCAATGCCCCGGAATGGAGGAGAGATATGATATTAGGTGCATTGGAGGCGGGCGGCACAAAGATGGTGTGCGCCATCGGCAACGAAAACGGTGAAATTCTGGAGCAGATTTCGATTCCCACGGAGACGCCGGAGATTACGATGCCGAAACTGCTTTCCTTTTTCAAGGGGAAAGGGATCGAGGCGCTTGGCATCGGGTGTTTTGGACCGATTGACGTGAACAGGGAATCGGATACTTACGGTTATATCACAACCACACCCAAGCTGGCGTGGCAGAACTACGACATTGTGGGGGCGTTTAAAAAGGAACTTGGCGTGCCGGTGGGCTTTGATACGGATGTGAACGGCTCCGCCTTGGGAGAATATACGTGGGGCATCGCAAAGGGGTTACATAGCTGCATTTATATCACAATCGGCACCGGCGTCGGGGTCGGTGTGATCGTGGACGGCAATCTTCTGCACGGCATGATGCACCCGGAGGGCGGTCATATTCTGTTAAATAAGCTGCCGGAGGACACATACGAGGGCTTCTGTCCTTTCCACAAAAACTGTATGGAAGGGCTGGCGGCAGGACCGGCGATTGAGGGAAGATGGGGAAAGAAAGCAATCGAGCTTGCCGACAGAGAGGAAGTCTGGGAGATGGAGGCGACTTATATCGCACAGGCTCTCGTGGACTATACGGTGCTGGTATCCCCGCAGCGCATTATTCTGGGCGGCGGCGTGATGCACCAGACACAGCTCCTGCCTCTGGTGCGCGCGAAGTTTAAGGAGCTGTTAAACGGCTACGTCAAGACAAAGGAGCTGGAAGATCTGGACAGCTATATCGTGGTGCAGAGCCTTGATGACAAGCAGGGCATCATGGGAGCGCTGAAGCTGGGAATGATGGAGCTGGAGCGGCAGGGATAGCATACAAAAAGAATAAACAGCATTTCGACGGTTCGGTACAGGACGTCGGAATGCTGTTTTTATGTGGCGTGCCACATGCTTAACGGGCAGGGGATGTTTTGGAAAAGTAATCCTGCAGATATTCGGTCAACACCTGTGCCGTCCGCCTCTGGGAAGGTTCTCCCGGATGGTTGTTGGAACCCACGGTTTCCTCGGTGAGACCGGGCAGCTGTAAATAGATGACGTTGTGATCGCCGCTCTCCCGTATATAGCGGATCATGGCGTCATTTATTGCGAAGGACAGGTCGTAGCCGATCATGCCGTAGCACCAGATGATGTGTGCCTGCGGGTTGTGTTTCCGCAGCATCTTAAGGAAGGAGACGACGGCGTCCTCGAAACGGTTCAGATCCTCTTCCACGAAAGTGCCGTCCGGGTTCAGGCGCTGTTTGAATGTCCGTCCGGTGGCAGGATCGTGCCAGGCGGGCTGCTGGAAAGCGGACGCGTCGTTTGTGCCGAGATTGACGATCACGGCGTCCGTCTTTCTCAGGGTAAAATCATAAGGGGCGAACGCGCCGAGACTTTCATTTTTATTGCCGCAGCATAGGCCGCAGAGCTGTTCGTAGCGGGAGGGAATGTTTGTGTCCGGGTTGTTGTCCCAGCCGGAAAGCACGCCCCAGCCGCCTTTTGAAATGATATAGGCGTCCGCGCCGAGCGCCTCCGCCGTCATTTTGGCGTAGTCGCGGCTGTAGCTCATGTACATAGGAATCCAGTCCATGTCCCCTTTCGCCCCATAAGTGCCCTCCCCGGAGGTAATGCTGTCGCCCACAAATTCCAGCGTATATTTTCCTTTGGGAACGGGATGGAAGTCTCCGTCCGTCTGAAAGCCGTGGACAATGAGGCAGCAGTCTTCGTCTTCGAGCATCGCCTGTGTCTCTCTGGTGATGCGCACATTTTTCACAGGCTCTCCGCTCATGCCGCGGAACAGGCACAGGGAATGGTTTCCCGGCGCCAACATCAGGCGGCTCATCAATTCCCCATTGACTTCTATAGTCACCCATATCTCGAGATTTTGCCAGCTGACTTCCAGATCAGCCCAAAGCTCTGAGCCGGACACGTTTAGTTCAACTGCGCTCCCATTAAAAAAGAGCGGCAGCGGGCAGGTGCCGGGAACGGTACGTCCGTGTACTTTGTAGTGGGGGATTTCATTTAGTGCATATTTTCTTAATGTATTCATCAGTTGTTCCGCCTTTCTTTTTTTGCTTATTTCCGCCTGTGGCAAATCAAAGTCACGTTGAAGGGCTTTGCTGGCTGCCGCGGGATGCGCCTTCCTCGATCATGGCGTCCATATAGCCCCTGTCCCAGAGCAGGATATGCAGTTTTTCTGCGGCGTCCACGGCGGGAGAGGTGAAATACTGGTTTGTCATAACAGCGCCCACCATCCGCTCATAGTATGCCTGACCGCCGTAAGTGCGAAGCACCGCCTCCACGCCGACGGGACCGTTGTAACGTTTGCACTGGACAGCGTAAGTGACGCCGTCTTTTTCCGCCAGAATATCCACGCCGAAGTCGCCGCTTCCGCGGGTTACCTCCACGTCGATAAATCCCTGCGCCCGCAGAAGGTCGGCGCAGAAAAATTCAAAATCGTGTCCGTCCAGCTCGTCCATCCGGCTGATGCGCCGGTCGCGCCTGCGGCGGAGGAAAAGATCAATTAGTATGGCGAGAACAGCCATAAAGGCGATCATGCCGATCAGCGCAGCGAGGATTGTCATATTTGATTGTGTCATAAATATCTCCGTTTCAAGTGCAAGTGCGGTTGAATCTTTCGTTATGATATCAGGTGAAATTTGAAGCCTGACAGGCGACAGCCGTTTTTTCAAGCATGATAACATGGTAGCAGTATTTCTGGTAATTATCAATGTCTGGATACAAAATTTTTGGCATGTATGGAAACGGCTGCTTATCATACACGCACTATGTACCTGTGGCATGGCGCCGGGGTCTGCCGGCTGGGTTTTACAAAGTAAGCGTTGCAGGGATAAACATGGTTCCTCCTGCATAAATTTTATAAAACCAGTTTGCGGGCTTGTTTATGGCGACAGTCTTATCCAATATTTCCAATATCATTATTCCGGTCATCCTCTTCTATATCGTGGCATATGGCATTTCCAACCGCTGCAATGTGTACGAGGATTTTATCAAGGGTGCGAAGGACGGTTTTCATACGGTGATACAGATCATGCCCACACTGATCGGTCTTATGGTGGCAGTAGGCGTTTTGCGCGCTTCGGGCTTTCTGGAATTTGTCGGGGGACTGTTTGGCGGTGTGGCGGACAGACTGGGCTTTTCCCCCGAGCTGGTGCCGCTAATGTTTGTGAAGATGTTCTCCTCCTCGGCGGCGACAGGGCTTGTACTGGATATTTTTAAAAACCACGGGCCGGATTCGCTGGTCGGTCTCACCACTTCCATTATGATGAGCTGCACGGAGACGATCTTTTATACGATGAGCGTCTATTTTCTGGCGGCAAAAGTCACAAAGACGCGCCATACACTGAAAGGGGCGCTGCTTGCCACCCTCGCGGGGATTGCGGCAAGTATCGTACTGGCGGGAAAAATAGTGTGAGAAATGCACAAGTATGTTGGTATAGCATGAGAAACGGCGCTCCATAAGGGGCGCCGTTTCTGTGTGTGAGAAGGATAGAAATGTTGGTTCAAATATATGTCAACAGCAGCTTTGGACCGCTGTTATGGTTAGTCGAAGCCGGTCGGCACCAAACCAGCGCCGGCGACTCCATTGTAAGTGTAGTATAACCACCGCCAAAGAATCTGAGTCATTAATCCCTGCGGACCGAATGTTTTGATCCGGTTCTGTCTCAACTACAATTTATACTATACATGCCATTTGTGAATGTGATGTGTCAAAATTCATAAGAAAAAAGAAAGAAAGTATAAACTAAAATTTATAATTGGTACTTTCGGGAGAGTGTTTGTCACAGCGCGTTCCCAAAAAGTTTGACTTTCAAACTATATTTTGATACACTGGTGAAAGATTGTAGAGACATGTTTGTGCGGCAGGGGAAAGATAATGGATATCAGCAATACATTGAATGAGGTGCTGGTCAGACTCTTCCGGGATATTAACACACTGGAGGAGCGGGCGATCAGAACCGAGGAATATAAAGATGTGACGGCAAACGATATGCACGTCATAGAGGCGATCGGTCCAAATTCGGCAAAAAATATGACCAGTGTGGCGAGGGAGCTTGCGGTCACCACGGGGACGTTGACCATATCGGTCAACAGTTTGGTGAAAAAGGGCTATGTGGACAGAACCCGGAGTGAGGAGGACAGGCGGGTGGTGCTGATCTCACTTTCGGAAAAAGGGAAAAAGGCGTATCTCCACCACCGCCGGTTCCACGAGGAAATGATCGGCGCAGTTCTGAGGGAACTATCCGAGGAGGAACAGAGAGCGCTCGAAAGCGCCCTCTCCAAGCTGACGAGATTTTTCAGGGAAGTAAGCTGACTTCGCGTTTTTGCACATTGGCGTCCGCTGCATGTAGGACGCCATCTTTACTCCGCCGCCAGTCTCCTTGCCAGTGTCCGATAGTCGGCGGGACCGTTTTGCAGCAGGAAAGAATGAAAGCGGTATAAAAATTCCGTGTCGTTGTAGACAGCGGTCACCTGATCCGGTTCGGACCAGAGGACGGCTGCCTGTTTTTTTAGTTCCAGAATTTCCAGATATCCCAGATAATATTTCAGGTAATTGCACGGTTCCTCCGCGATATACTGGTAGAGGGCGGCGAGATTTGCGCTGTCATTGATGCCAAGGCAGTAACAGAGCTTCTGCACATCCTCAAAGGAGGCGTTGTCATAATGGATGGCGATATCCAGAAGGGAATACAGCCCGAGCCGGAACTGTCTGTCGAGACGGCAGACCTGATAATAGGCGGCGGCTTCGGGATGGGATTCTTTTGCCAGCTCGATGGCACGGTCAAAGGAACCCAGCTCCACATACATCGCCCAGCCCTCCACGAATCCGCCGTAGTAGAGGACGTTTCCGAGGGGCAGGATATTTTGCTGCTCCTGATAGCGCTTGCTGTATACGGTCTGGTACAGATGACCGGGATAACCCTCGTGTGCCAGCGTGGTGAACAGCGCCAGATCATCCTCCGTATCCTTCGCGTTCAGACAGATCAGATTGTTGCAGATGTTGTCGATGGGCGGCATCATGTAAAAGGCGGGCGCACTGTAAGCCTCCAGACTGGCGTCCACATACTTTATGGTGGAGCGGATGGGCGCGCTGTTCCTGCCTGCGGGAATGGGCGGATATTCCCTGCCGATTTCCGACTGCAGATCGGCGAGGATTTCCTCCGGCGTCATTTCCGGCAGTAGCGAGGGCGTTTCGGTGATCATGTCCTTCAGCGCCGGATTCGCGGCAAGAAGCGCAAACAGGGATTCGTAGTTGAAGCGCAGATCCTTTGCGAGCAGACGTTTGATTTCATCTATGTCGCGGTAGGAGCCGGTGCGCAGACGGACCAGCGCCCGGTAGTAATCCCTGCCGTTTTCCTGCCCCGCCAGACCGCAGGTTGCTTTCCCCGAACCTTTTAACACGGTCAGACCGTCTGCCAGACGGTCATAGGCAGGAGCGACCACTGTGGTCAACAGACGGTTGTGCTCAGACACGTAGGAATTTACTTCTTCATCCGTGAGAATTTGTTTCTCTGCAAGCTGCTGCAGTCTGTCCTTAAAAGTGATTTCCAAAAAATGGGAACCGCTCTTCAGATCGGCGGCGTCCAACAGCCCGGAACATTGCCGGATCACCCGGTCGGCGGTCAGATCGGACATAAAGAGCCCGGCGTCCGCCTTTTCCTGTTCATAGACGAGAAGCCCTTCAAAGTAGGCGGGAATCTGGGTGAGGATCGACAGGTAATTTTCGATATCCGCCTTGTCATCCAGCCGGTATTCGGAAAACAGAATCGGCAGTTCCGAGGGGACTCCCGAGGATGGGGAGAGCGGATCCGAAAAATAGGGATATGCGGCGGTGGAAGCCGCAGCGGCAAGGTAACTGTCCAAAAGTTCGTAGAGCTGTCGGTTTTCTTCGTTCAACGCCTCCGGATTGATCCTGCCCAGCTCCTCACGCGCCAGAGACAGGGCGTACACTTCGCTTGCGGCGTCACCCGGCTGATAGACGGGCAGGGTCAGAGACGATTCATCCACGCCGTAGGCGGACGGATTGTCTATGGTATAGTGAAAATGAATGGGATTTGCCTGTACTTCGTTTAAGAAAAATGTCTGCGCGAAAGCGCGGAATTTACTGTCCTGATGCGTGCGCCCGTACCAGAGCAGCGTCAGAACGCTCAAAGCGGTAAACAAAATCAGGACCAGCGTGCATTGTCTGGAAGAGAGGGAACGTTTCAAAGGGAACACCTGCAGAAAAGGATTTGTATTACTATATGAAAAAAGTGCAAAAATAATGACCGGATCAAAATACGATCCGGTCCCGTCCGCCTTCTTTGCCGATATATAACTTTTCGTCCGCTTCCTTTAAAAGCGTGGTGATATCACTGTGATAATCGTATTCCACCAGTCCGTAGGTGAGGGAGATGGTGAAGCGTTCCGTACCGCCGTCGAACGTGATCTCGCGGATCTTCTGCCGCAGCGTCTCCAGTGCGGTGATCGCTTCATCCCCGTTCAGACGGGGGAAAATCAGCAGAAACTCCTCGCCGCCCCAGCGGGAGACAAAGGTGTCGGGCGGCAGCCTTTTCTGGAAAGTCTCCGAGATGGTTTTCAGAACCACGTCGCCCACGTTATGTCCGTATGTATCGTTGACCCGTTTAAAATGGTCGATATCGCAAATACAGATGCTGATTTGCGAGTCCGCGGCGTGTAGGAGATTCTCCAGATATTCCATGGTGCGCCGGCGGTTGTAAAGCCCGGTCAGTGTGTCCGTGTTTGCCTGCTTCATCAGTTTCCTGTTATATTCAATCAGCTTGCCTTCCATCTCCTGCGTGGTCGTACTGAAAAGATACGCCACCTGCCCCAGCGCAAAGAATACAAAAAAGGTATTGACCATCTGCAGGGCGTTCGCTATGTTCTCCGCAAGAATAATGATCGGTTCATGGGATATGCAGTAATAGTATAAGAATAAACGCAGCACAAACAGGGCGGCAGCAAAGAGGATTTTATGCAATTCGTGTTTGTATTTGCAGAAGAAAACAAATACGAGGAGTACCACCAGAAAATGCTGGATCCCAATATTCCAGCCGAAGCAGTAAACATTCATGCAGGTCCAGAACAGAATACAGATATTCAGAACACAGTATGATGCAAAAGTGCTCCAATGGTAGGATAAAACAAAAGCCGCCAGAAACAGTACGGAGGAGGACAGAGAAAATACAAGCGCACCAATATGCCCCGTAATGGAGACAAGTACACAGCATACGACAGAGTGCAGCAGCATAGTGAGCGTTAATAAACGAACCACGGCGATCAGCTTGGCGGATTCGTTCTGCCTCCCGGTATCCCGGCAGATATTTTCATAAATCGTAGCTAAAACAGAATTTTCTTTCATATTGGTTTCTTTCATCACTTTTATTTGAAAATCGACAAACTTCCCTAATATAATTCAGAAAGCATACTTGTAAATATAATACACCCTTGCGGACAATATTGCAAACTGACATTCATAAAAAATGCCTTAAAAAATGAATTTATCTTTTGGCGAAAAATTGGTAAAATGGATAAATAAAGGAGAAGCGCGTATGCAGTCTGCAAAAGTCAAATATTCCATCAAATATAAACTGATCCTTTTGTCAGTCGTGGTAGCCGTTCCCTTTCTGGTGATGGTGCTCTACCTGCTCTATGCCCTGCATAATTACAGCAGCGCCTACGACGCGATTGTCGGAAATCTGACGGTGGCGAATAACTATAACCTCAATTTTAAGGAAGAGATGGATGAGAGTCTCTACAAGCTGGTGGTTGGCTTCGTTACTTTTGACACGGTCGGAGACGACGGAAGCCTTATCGACCCGTATGCCCATCTGGACGAGCTGCGGGGCGAGTTCAACAACCTTATGAGCATCACCACGGATGATGAGAGCCGTGCCAGACTGCAGATTCTTCTGCGCAATATCGACACGCTGGAGGACCGCGTGGATGACATACGGACGAATCTGGAAACGGATGTTGGGTATGATACCAATATTGAGATGCTTGACAATAATATTTACGTCCTGACAGAACTGATTCAGGATAATATTCAGGCATATATTTACTACCAGACGAAAAGCATGGAGCATCTGACAAACCAGCTGAACGTGAGGGTACACAGCTTTACCATTTTCTGTGGCGTTCTGCTTGCGCTGTTAGTTCTGATGGTGGCGGTTCTGATCGTGATGATCGTGACCGATATCATAAGACCGATCAAAGTGCTTTCCAGAGTGACGGAGCAGGTGGCGGAAGGTGACTTTTCGGCGAGGGCGAAGGTGGAGACGCAGGATGAAGTGGCGGTTCTGGCGGACAGCGTTAATCTGATGACGGAGAGTCTGGAAGGGCTTGTGTCGAAGATAAAGGAGGACGAGCGTAAGATGCGCAAGGCGGATCTGCGGCTCTTGCAGGAGCAGATCAATCCCCATTTTCTGTATAATACGCTGGATACGATCGTCTGGCTGATCGAAGGAAACGATTCCGACAAGGCGGTAAACATGGTGATGTCCCTGTCGGAGTTCTTCAGACTGGTTCTGAGCAAGGGAAAAGAGTATATCACGATTCAGGAGGAAGAGCTTCATATTAAAAGTTATCTGGAAATCCAGCAAGTGCGCTACCGGGATATTCTGGAATATAAGATTCAGATTGATCCGGAGCTTTACCAGTACCAGATTCTGAAGCTGACCCTGCAGCCGCTGGTGGAAAATTCTCTCTATCACGGCATCAAATATAAGCGCGCCAAAGGCAGCATCATCGTGACGGGGCAGATGGAGGGCGACCGGATCAGACTCCGGGTGGCGGACGACGGCGTCGGCATGGAGGAGGAAGACCTTCATAAGCTGCAAAGGGAGATTGAGAAACCTTGTAAGGAGACGGAAAAAGGGTTCGGGCTTGCCAACGTCAATGAGCGGATCCGCATGAACTTCGGCGCGGAGTACGGCATGAAGATAGAGTCTGTCAAAGGGAAAGGCACCTGTGTGGAGATTGTGATTCCGGCGGTGCCCTGTGCGGCGGAAAAGGAGGACTAACGTGTTTCGGAGAAGATCTTACAGTTTGGTGGTGGTCGGGCTGCTCTTTGTGATGACCATGGTTCTTCTGCTGTACGGCAGCAGGCTCTTTACAGATATCGAGGAGGAGGCGCATATCACACAGGAGGACCGGATCGTGGTGGGCGTGTCGCAGCTTGGCAGCGAATCCGGATGGCGGACTGCAAACACGGAATCCGTGCAGAACGCGTTTACCCAGAAGAACGGGTATTTCCTGATCTACAACAACGCCAGACAAAAACAGGAAAACCAGTTGAAAGCGATCCGCAGTTTTATTTCCCAGCGGGTGGACTATATTATTTTTTCTCCCGTGGTGGAGACGGGCTGGGAGACGGTGCTGCAGGAGGCGAAGCAGGCGGGGATCCCCGTAATTCTCATGGACCGGAATGTGGATGTGGAGGACGAGAGTCTTTATGTGACGTGCGTGGGCAGCGATTTTGAGAAGGAAGGCGAGAAGGCGGGGCGCTGGCTTGAAAGGGAGCTGGTGCAGCGCAGGAGGTCAAGCCAGTCCATCAATATTGTGATGCTGACGGGAACGGAAGGGTCTTCCTCCCAGATCGGACGGTCAGCAGGATTTGCAGCGGTAGCCGAAAGACATGCGAATTGGAATATCCTCGAAGAGAAATGCGCGGAATTTACTTCCACGAAAGGCAAGGAAGTGATGAAAACATTTCTGAAAAGATACCCGGATATCGATGTGGTGGTATCCCAGAACGACGATATGACCTTCGGCGCGATCGAGGCGATCCGGGAGTCCGGCAGAACGGTCGGCGTGGACGGCGACATTATGATCCTCTCCTTCGACGCGGTGCGGGGGGCGCTTGACATGGTGGCTGACGGTGTGATCAACGTAGATATCGAGTGTAACCCGAATCAGGGGGAGTACCTTCTGCGCGTGATAGATATGCTGGAGGCGGGCGAGACGGTTGAGAAAAAGTATTATGTGGAAGAGGATGTTTTTACCATAGAAAATGTGACGCAGGAACTTTTGCAGGAGAGGACGTACTAAGGTGTTTTATTATCTGGTAAACGACAGACCGGATGGCAGCGGGAGCGGAAGGGAGAAGTAAATGCTGAAAGTTTTTTTAGTGGAGGATGAGAGTATCGTCCGGGAGGGGCTGCGGGATAACATACCGTGGCAGCAGTACGGCTATGAGTTTGTGGGGGAGGCGAGCGACGGGGAGATGGCGCTGCCGCTCATACAGAAGACAAAGCCCGACGTGCTGCTTACGGATATCAAAATGCCCTTTATGGACGGGCTGTCCCTGAGCAAGCTCGTCCATCAGGAATTTCCCGACATGAAGATCATCATTATCAGCGGTTATGATGATTTTGAGTATGCCCGCGGCGCGATTCTGGTCGGGGCGGAGCAGTATCTTTTGAAGCCCATCACGAGGGCGGCTATGCAGAAGGTGCTGGCGGAGCTTAAGACAAAGATAGAGACGGAGCGGGAGCAGAAAAATTATCAGGAAAAGTTCCAGAGCGAGGCGAGAGAGTACGAGCAGTTTTCCCGGACGGATTTCTTTGTCAAAGTGTTTGAGGGGCGTATGCCGGTGCAGGATATGTATGAGGAGGCGGCAAAGCTGTCCCTGAAAATAAACGCGCCCTGTTACAACATTTTGTTGTTTAATTTGCAGGAAAAGCGTACCGCGGAAAGCCGGGGCACGGAGTCCGAAGGGTTTGCCAGAAAGCGGGAGGAGCTTCTGCACTATTTTATCCGCTATCCCGAAAATCTGGTTTTTCGTTGGAATGTGAATACTTACGGTGTGCTGATCAAGGGAAGCCCGGCACAGATGCAGGAGCTCGGCGCAAGGTGTCTGGAAAACGTGGACCGCATCTGCCATCCGGCGGAAGAGTTCCTTGACTGGTATGTGGCGCTGGGGGAGCCGGTGGAACGCTTAAGCCTTCTGGCGGAGTGTTACAGCAAGGTGAATCATCTTTTCGCGTACCGTTTTTTGAGACCGCAGCTGCATGTCTTTACCGGGGAGACGATGGGAAAAATGATTCCAGAGAAGGAGGAGGGCGGCAGCATCCGGGATATTGATCCGGCGAAGATGGAGGCGGAGCTGATCCGTGACTTTTTGCTGCAGGGCGCGAGGGATGAGGTCGCGGATTTCGTGGAGAACTATCTGCTGGCGGTGGGCGAGGCGCTGCAGTCGGCAATGTTCCGCAATTATCTGACGCTGCATGTCTATTTCACGGCGGTTTCCTACGTGGAGTCTCTTGGCTGCGACAGAGAGGAGTTTTTGCAGCTTCTCAATGACGGCGGACTGACGCCGGAAGGGCAGTACGACGAGGACGCGCTGCCGGACTACCTTTGTGGGCTGATGGAGAGGGCGATGGAACTTCGCGACAGGGAGTCGGACAACCAGAGCAAACACATTTTGAAGAAGGCGCTCTCTTATATAGAAGAAAACTATTCACAGGAGTCTCTTTCCCTGAATTCTGTGGCGGGGGAGGTCAACGTCAGCGCCAACTATTTCAGTGCGATTTTCTCACAGGCGATGCAGGTGACCTTCGTGGAGTATGTGACGGGTAAGCGCATGGACAAGGCGAAAAAACTCCTGCGCCAGACCCAGATGCACACCGGCGAGATCGCCATGGAAGTAGGATACAAGGATCCGCATTACTTCAGTTTTGTGTTCAAAAAGACGCAGGGCTGCACGCCGAGGGAGTACAGAGCCGGCGGGAAGACCTGAGAATGGTTCCCAGGGCGCGCTGTAAAGTCACGGCAAAGGTTCATAGGTGGGCGGGACCGTCGCTCTCTTTTCTTACCAGTTCCCACGGGATTTCCTGTGAGACGACGGGAATGCCCTGCAGCATCCGCATCATGGTTTCTGCCACGCAGTTTCCCATCTCGTGCGGCTTGTGGGTCAGGGTGGTGATGCGGACTTTGCTCAATTCGCTTAAGTAAGTGTTGTCAAAGCAGACCACGGAAACATCGCGGGGCACCCGGATGCCGGCGTAGGAGAGCTCTTTCATCAGCCAGTAGGCGATTTCGTCATTGTAGCAGATGACGGCGGTGCAGTCGGCAAGGTGCTCCCTGATATAGGTGGCAAGGAACCGGCTGTCCTGCTTTTTCTCAAGCCCCTCCACATCTGTGCTCTGAAACCAGCCCACATTTCTGTCGGAAAGCTCCACATTCTGGTCACGCAGACAGCAGAAAGCGCCAAAGTAGCGTTCCGGGCCCTGCTTGTCGTCCATTTTAAAGATACCGGCGATACGGCGGTGCCCCAGTTCCGTCAGATGGCTTGCCAGAAGGTAGCCTCCGTAATAGTTGTCATCCTTGATGCAGATTTCGTCCGGCAGCTCATCATATTTATTATGTAGAAACAGAAGTTTGGTTCCTGCGGCTTTCAGCTTTTCATAGAGATCGGCATTTGGGGTGGGGAGCGCGCTCTTCGACCCTTCCACGATCAGCCCCCGGGGCGGGGAATCCAGCAGGGAAAGCAGAAGGTGTCTCTCCCGGGAGGTATCGTTATCCGTGGGATGCACCTTTAACTGATAGCTTTTGGCGGCGAGCGCCGTGCGGATATCGGTCAGCAGATGGGGGTAAATATATTCCTGACTGCTGGCGACCAGAATGGGAATCAGGTTCCGGTCTGTGTCGGGGGAAAGTCCTGTTGCGTAGGAGCCGCTGCCCTGACGGCTTTCGATCAGCCCCTGTTTTTTGAGCAGAGAGAGGGCGGCGCGGACAGTCTGGCGGCTGACCCGGTACTGTTCGGCGATATCGGTCTCTGTGGGAAGCGCGGTGATCCCTTCCTTTAAATTCCGGGAAATCAGTTCCGTAAGCTGTTCCGAAAGTGTTTCGTACTTGTTCATAGTAAAAAAATCTCCTTTTTTGTTCATGGTTTATTAACAAATTACATCAAATTTATTCATAAATTTTGCCCCGATCGGAAAAAAACATCTCTTATCAGCCGCTTCTGATAAGATTGACTATAAACGGAACATGGGCAAATGTGGAAAATCTACTGGTAAAATCCATAAAAAAGAAACCAAATCATAAAAAAATACCCTAAATTTTTATATTTGTATTATTCTTTTTTATTATAACACAAATTTGTATTGTTGAACCCATCCAAAATGCACAAAAGGATGATTTTGGGTGTTGAACTGCGTCGTGCATTTTGCTAAAGTGTTCTCAGGGACGGGGAAACAAGAAATCCCGCCACCCCAAAAACATATCTTCCACCACAGGGGTGGGAGAGACCATGAAAGGGAGGAAACAAAAAATGAAGAAAAAAATGGCAGTTTTACTGACAGGCGCTATGGTAATGGCTACTCTGGCAGGCTGTGGCGGCGGCGAGGCAGCTCCGGCAGCAACTGAGCCCGCAGCAGAGGCACCTGCAGCAGAAGAGGCACCCGCGGCAGAGGAAGCTCCGGCAGCAGAGGAAGCACCTGCAGAGGAAGAGGCACCCGCTGAGGAGGCTGAGGCACCTGCAGCAAGCGGCGAGCTGATCACCCTTGGTATCATCAACAACGATCCTAACGAGTCCGGTTACCGTACCGCTAACGATGCAGATCTGAAGGCTACCTTCACAGAGGAGAACGGCTATTCCGCATCCTTCGCTTACAGCATGAAGAATGACGAGCAGATCGCAGCAGCTCAGAAGTTCATCCAGGACGGCGTTGACTACCTGCTTCTCTCCGCAGCTGATACATCAGGCTGGGATTCCGTACTGACAGACGCTCAGGACGCAGGCGTTCAGGTTATCCTGTTCGACCGTACCATCGACGCAGACGAGAGCCTTTACCTTGCATCCATCGTATCCGATATGGACAAAGAGGGTGAGACCGCTGTTAACTGGCTTGCAGAGCAGGGTCTTGAGACTTACAACATCATCCACCTTCAGGGCGTGATGGGTTCCGCAGCACAGGAAGGCCGCAGCGGCGCTCTTCAGGCTAAGGCAGATGCAGAAGCTAACTGGAACATCGTTGAGCAGCAGACCGCTGAGTGGAACGCAGAGAATGCACAGCAGATCGTTCAGTCCGTCATCAGCTCTGGTAAAGAGTTCAACGTAATCTACGCTGAGAACGATGATATGGCTAAGGGCGCAGTTGCAGCTCTGGATGCAGCTAACATCTCTCACGGCGTTGGCAAGGACGTTATCGTAATGGGCTTTGACTGCAACAAGTGGGCTCTGGAAGAGCTGCTGGCAGGCAACTGGAACTACGATGGTCAGTGTAATCCTTTCCAGGCTTCTTACATCGACGATGTAATCAAGAATGGTGCACCTGCTGAGAAGACAATCATCATGGATGAGAAGGGCTTCGATGCAACAACCATCACACAGGAAGACGTAGACACCTACGGCATCTAAGATTGTAAAGCGACAAAAAATATGTTATAATGTATAAGACGAGCGCGGCGCAGCGAAAAGCCTGCCCGCGCTCGTTTGCACGAAAAAAACTATAATAATTTGGGAGGTGGACCTGAGAGTGGAAGGAAATGTTGTATTAAAAATGAGAAACATTCACAAGATCTTCCCCGGCGTGCACGCCCTGCAAGGTGTAGATTTTACGCTTCGCAAGGGTGAAATTCATGCGCTGATGGGGGAGAACGGCGCCGGGAAATCGACGTTGATCAAGGTTCTTACCGGGGTTTACGGCAAGGAGGACGGAGAAATCTTCTTAGACGGCACAGAGGGCGCGGTTGCGATTCACTCGCCCCAGGATGCGCAGAATATGGGCATCTCTACCGTGTATCAGGAGATCACGCTCTGCCCGAATCTGACTGTGGCTGAGAATATGTTTATCGGTCGTACCAAGGGCGCAGTACAGAACTGGAAAAAGATGAACGCTGACACGGATAAGATTCTGCAGTCCCTGCAGATTCCCGCGAAAGCGGCGCAGCAGCTCGGTACCTGTTCTCTGGCGGTGCAGCAGATGATCGCTATCGCGCGTGCGGTTGACATGGAATGTAAGGTTCTGATTCTGGATGAGCCTACTTCCTCTCTGGATGAGCAGGAAGTTGAGAAACTCTTTAAGCTGATGCGGGATCTCCGCGCCAAAGGTGTAGGCATTATCTTTGTCACACACTTCTTAGAGCAGGTGTATGAGGTCTGCGACAGGATTACCGTTATGAGAGACGGTAAGCTTGTGGGCGAATATGAAATTGAAAATCTGCCCCGCGTACAGCTGGTGTCCAAGATGCTCGGTAAAGAGGTGGATGATCTCTCCGATATCAAGAGCGAGGTTAAGACATTTGACGCAGGGAAGGATGCGGTTCCCGTGCTGGAGGCGGAAGGTCTTGTCAGCAGTGCGGGTATCAAGCCTTTCGATTTCCATATCAACAAGGGCGAGGTAAACGGATTTACCGGGCTTCTCGGTTCCGGGCGAAGCGAGTGCGTGCGCGCCATCTTTGGTGCGGATCGTGTGACCGGCGGAAAAGTAAAGATGGGCGGCAAGGACGTAAAGATTGCGAAGCCGCTTGACGCCATGAAGAATGGCATCGCGTATCTGCCCGAAGACCGTAAGGTGGACGGTATTGTAGGAGACCTTTCCGTGCGTGACAATATTATTCTGGCGCAGCAGGTGCTTAAGGGCTTCTTCAAACCTTTCTCCAAGGCGGAAGCAAACAGGGTTGCGGACGAATACATAAAACTTCTGAATATTAAGACAGCTTCCAAGGACACCCCGATCAAGTCTCTTTCCGGCGGTAACCAGCAGAAGGTTATTCTGGCGAGATGGCTTTTCACCCATCCCGAATATCTGATTCTGGATGAGCCTACCCGTGGTATCGACGTGGGTACGAAGGTCGATATCCAGAAGCTGGTGCTGAAACTGGCGTCCGAGGGTATGAGCGTAACCTTTATTTCCTCGGAGCTTGACGAGATGCTCAGAACCTGTTCCCGTCTGATCGTCATGCGCGACCGCAAGGCAGTTGGCGAGCTGACAGGCGATGATCTGAATCAGGGTACGGTTATGAATACGATTGCGGGAGGTGACAAATAAATGGCAAACAGTGAAAAAACATCTGGGGCAGGTTTTTTAAAGAATCTTGTCAGAAATCAGTGTTTTATCCCGGTTGCGGCGCTTTTGCTGCTGGCGGTTTTCAACCTGATTGCAGATCCTTCTTTCTTCAGAATTACATTGGGTTACAACAGCGCGGGGAATCCGGTGCTGTCCGGCTTTATCATCGACATTATCAATAACGGTTCTGAGCTGGCGATTCTGGCGATCGGCATGACGCTTGTAACAGCGGCTTCCGGCGGACAGGATATCAGCGTGGGCGCTGCGATCGCCATTGCGGGCAGCGTGGTTTTACGGGTGCTTTGCGGCGGAAATGCCCGTCCCGAAACCCTGCAGGCTCCTATCATCGTAGCGTTTCTGGTGGCTTGCGTGGTGGCAATGCTCTTTGGCGCATTCAACGGCGTGCTGGTGGCTTATTTCAAGATCCAGCCCATGATCGCGACGCTGATTCTGTATACGGCGGGACGTTCCATTGCGGCATGGATTAACAACAATGAGCTCCCCGTTATCAGCGATCCCAAGTTTGCTTATTTCGGCGGGTTTATTCCGGGGATACCGATCCCGACGCCCTGCTTTATCGCGATTGCATGTATGGTTGTGATCGGTATTGTGCTGAAAGTGACAAATCTGCGGCTGTACACGCAGGCGGTTGGTATCAATCAGAGTTCGTCTAAGTTAAACGGTCTGAACCCCGAGATGATCAAAGTGCTGGCTTTCGTGATTCTGGGCTTGTGTGTGGCGGTTGCGGGATTGATTAAGGTAAGCCGTGTGTCTTCCATCAACTACTCCGTTATCGCGAAGGATATTGAGATGGATGCGATCCTTGCCGTTGCTCTCGGCGGTAACGCGCTTTCCGGCGGTAAGTTCAATATGGCGTCTTCCATTATCGGCGCGTTTGTAATCCAGTGCCTGACGACGACACTTTACAAATTTGGAGTTTCCTCAACAGCGCTTCCCGCTTACAAAGCGGTAGTGGTTATCCTGCTGGTAGTTGTCAGCGCGCCTACTGTGAGAGAGTACTTCAATAAGATTACACAAAAAATGAAACTGAGCAAGGAGGTGGCTTGAGATGGCAAAGACAGATAAGAGTAATGCATCTACGGGCAAGGGTCTCGGCGCGAAACTGGCGGGCATGACCGACACCAACCTGCTCCTCACGATTACAATTGCCGTATTTTTCCTGCTGTACATAGGTGCAATGGTTTTTCTTCGGTCGGGATTTTTAAAGCCGCAGACTTTCTTTAATATTTTAAATGCCAATGCGGCGCTGATCATTCTTGCCTGTGGCATGAGCCTTGTTATGATTACCGGCGGGATCGATATTTCCGTGGGCGGCGTGACGGCTCTCGTGAGCATGTGCTGCGCAGTTTATCTTGACTACAAAGGCGGCAACGTATTTATGGCAGCTGTTATCGCGATTCTGATCGGTCTGGCATTCGGTGCATTTCAGGGCGCTCTTGTGGCGTATCTGGACATCCAGCCTTTCATTGTTACACTGGCGGGTATGTTCTTTGCGAGAGGTATGACAACGATTGTTAACACCTCACCTTTCAACGTGGAGAACGAGGCGTTTGTAGCATTGAAGATGACCCGTGTGAATGTGCCCGGTCTCGGTTCCGTGAATAAGCTTGGCAAATATGTGCCCGCTTACGTGGAGATCGGCGTGCTGGTAGCGCTTCTGGTAGTGATCGTAATGTTCGTATTGCTCCGCTGGATGAAGCTGGGACGTAACTTCTACGCAGTCGGCGGCAACAAGCAGAGTGCATTGATGCTCGGTATCAACGTGAAGAGAACGAAGTTCCTCTCCCACTTGATCTGTGGGCTTCTGGCAGGTATCGGCGGTTTCGTCTACTTCCTGCATGTAGGTTCTGGTTCTCCCTCTCATGCGTCGGGCGCGGAGATGGACGCAATCGCATCCTCCATTATCGGCGGCACCATGCTGACAGGCGGTGTAGGTAATGTGCTTGGTACATTCTTCGGCGTGCTCTCTCTGAACACGATTCAGAATATCGTATCCTCCGTCGGATTTGATGAAGCATGGTGGACCGGTATCACAAAAGCAGTTATGCTCTGCCTGTTCCTTGTGGTTCAGAGCGTGGTTATGTCCGTGAGAAAGAAGAGAAATGCGGCGAACTAAAAGATAAAGAAGAGAAACTGCCGGGTGGACGAAATGTGCCGCCCGGCAGTTTTTTGATGGGATGACGGAAGCTTCCCGGGTCAATGTAAAAAACGGAATTTCGTATATAATTTTTACCATTATCTATTGACAGAGGATTTTGTGTCATGTATACTCGGAGATACGAATCTGGAAAGAGGAAACAGGGATGTATTTGACACGAAAAGATTTGGAGAGAATGGGTCTGACCAGAAAAGGGAAGTGGCAGTATACGGTGGCGGATATCGAGGCGCTGCCGGAGGGCGTTCACGCGGAGCTGATCGATGGGGAGCTGTTTGTCAGAATGGAAGTAGCTTCGGAGAGACATCAGGATATTCAGGCAGGGCTTGGTTTCCAGATCGAGCTCTATATCCAGAGAAAGAAGGGGAAATGCCGTGTGTATTCCACGGGACTTGGCGTGCGCATCAAAAAAGACATCCACAACTATGTAGTGCCGGATATCGCCCTTATCTGTGATAGCGAAAAGCTGGACCAGAAGGGCTGCTTCGGCGCGCCGGATCTGGTGATCGAGGTCGTGTCGCCCTCTAACAGGAAGATGGATTATGTGCGCAAGCTTGCGCTGTATCGAGAGGCGGGCGTGAGAGAATACTGGATCGTGGATCCGAAGCACAGGCAGGTGACGGTATACTGCTGGGAGCAGAGCGAGCAGCCGGTGTTATACCCGTTTTCGGAGCGGATCAAGGTGGGAGTCTATGACGACCTGTGGCTGGATATAGCGAACCTGCACGGCACGCTGGAGGAAGTGCTTGTCGAGGAACGGCAGGTAAGCCGTGAGGAGGGGATTTCGTTCGGACTTGATAAAGGACGGGCTGAGGGCGAAGCGAGATTTGCCGAACTGACTGCATTTTTGCTTCGGGAGAACCGCACGGATGATCTTGCCCGGGCAGTTACGGATCTGGAGTATAGGGAAGAGCTGTATCGTCAGTTTTGAGATAACTATATTGATATTTTGTGGAGAAAAGCCCGAGCGGATGCCCGGGCTTTTTTATATAATAGGAAATTGCGATAGTGTAAAACATTCAAGGAGAATGCGAAGCATTCTCTGAATCGAGCGTGCCGACGCTCGAATTTTTATATGGTGTGAAAAAACAGGTGTTATTTATTCGATTAGTAACAAATTAGTGACAAGATTTTAGGGACCGAAACCGTTGCCATCCAGTCGCACATGCAAATTCTGCGATTTTATGAAATTTTAATTAGTAACAAATTAGCGACAAATCCACGATTTTAGCGGAATAACAAACGATATGGAATCGAAAAGGAGAATGAGGTTTTGGGAACGTGTATGAAAGAAGCGGGATGTATGCTGGGATAAACAGAATTAAGAAAATCTTAAGAAAGTGATTTGGACGGTTGTGGTACTGACAACCGTACCGCAGACTGCCCTGCCGGTTCTGGCAGCGGAAGGCGATGTTCAGGACGAGATTCAGATTGATTTACCCGCTGAATCCGAGGAAGAAACGCCTGCCGATTCTGCAGAACCTGTCGCCGGGGAAGAAGGCGGCGAGACGGAAGAGGAGGAAACTCCCGCTCCGGCAGAAAGCGAGATAACGGAGGAAGAATCTGAGGAAGAGGAGCCCGCAGAGGATGCGGACGTTACCGAGGAGGCAGACGGCGAAGCAGAAGAGGAAACGCCGGTTGAGCCTGCAGAGGAAGAAATCACGGAGCCCGAGCAGGAAGAGTCCGAGGATGAATCTTCCGACGCAACTGTAAACAATGTGATCAATGCAGCTGGAAACAGCGAATCCGTAATCACTTACAAGTCTGTGGATGCCACAGACGCCACCAAAGGCGCGGATACCGCTACCATTGAGTGGAAGCAGGGCTGTGTGAGCGGCGATAAGCTGGTAAACGGCAAAGACCTGCGTTTCACGGTAGCGCCTGTAGCAGGTCGCAGCGTGAGCAAGGTTGAGATCACGATCGACGGCAAGACAGAGACCTTGACCGCTGATGCCACGAGCAAAATCTATACCGTGGAAAACGCGAAATTCTCCAAGAAGGAAACGGTGGAAGGAAATGAGACCACCAAGGCTCTGAGCGCGGAGATCGTTATCACTACCGCTGCGCAGACCTATACGGTTACCTTCGGGGCTGCAGCAGACGCAGCAGCGGACAGCTACGAAATCTATACTGTGACGGAACAGGAACTGGCAGACAAATCCAAAGTCAAGGTTCTGGATACAAAAGTAACCGCTCCTGTGGCAAGCGCGGTTTTTGATACAGCGGTAGAATATGCTGTTGTCGCTACGACAGGAAATAAATTCGTGGAGATTACCGCGGAAGGCAAACCGGTTACAGCCACCGCAGGTTCCTTAAATAAGAAGGACGATCCGGAGAGCGCAGACAAGACAGCCTGCTATACATTCTCTTTGAAACCTTCTGACTATGTGGCAGCCGGTGACGAAGGCTTCACGGTAAAGGTGAAGGCAGTCAAGAAGGCAGAGCTGACCGCGAAATTTGCGGAGGGCGACACATTTACTGTTGCTGCGCCTACGGAGACTATCGGGGCTGATATTGTTCCTTATGTAAGCACTGATTTTGGAACCGCCCTTGTTGAGGGAGCAGAAGGACTGGATAAGAAAAAACTGGCATTCAAGCTGACTCCTGTGACAGACTATAAAATAACGGACGTTACCGCAAAGGCTGTTGATGCGGACAAGGAAGAGACAACGCTCACGGTTACCCGTCCTACGGGTGCAGACGGAACCAAAGCCGAGGAGGACACCATTGCTCTGGCGCCTGTGAAAGCTTTCAGTTCCAATACAGAAATCATCATCACCGTGACGACAGAATACACCGATACCGCAAATGTCCATGCCATCAGCTTCAAGGCAGCGACAGGCAAAACGCTTGACCATGTGGACATTTCACTGACGGATGGCACAAGCACGGTTGCAATCAAGGACAACGCGGCAAGCGTGACCGGCGACACCGCAAAAGTTACGGTATCTCCCCATCCGGGTTATGAGTTTGCAAAGGCTACTGAAGATGATGTGAAAGCCAATGCGGGACTTATAAAGAATGATCCGTATATCACGGTTATCAGAAATAAATCTTATCCGGCTGTGACAGAAGGCACCGCTATGGATGCGGCAACCGGCAAAGAGGAGAAGAAAGTAAAAGTAACCTTTGACAGTAGCACGGGCGCAGCCGAGGCAGTTTCCGTAAATCTTGCCAGCGGAAAAGATGCCGCATACGAGGGCGCTGCTGCAGACGCTGCAGACAGAGATTATGTCGTTACTTCTGTTGAAGTGGTCATCGACGCTTCTCTGGCGGCAAACACCGAGGAAAAGATTGTTTTTTTTGATGATCGGTTAAAAGACGGCTACGAAATTACCACAGAGGGCGTCATCATCGATGAGACCGCTACCGGTAAGGCTGAGAATGATACATGGGTGATCCCCGAGGGCGTGGACGAACTCGAGTTTGCTGTGACCACCACCTCCACACCTGCCGTTACATGCACAGGTTTTGAAGATGAGATTAAGGAAACTTCATCCGAGGGCGGCAAATATACTTACACCATTCCCACCAGCGCGATAGATACGAAGACTGGCGGCAAGGGAACGATCACCATCAAAGAAGCTGCAGTCACTAACCAGAACGTAAACGTAAAGGTGGACACTGTCTCCAACGTGAAATCCGTGCAGGCGGAAATCGATGGAATCGAAAAGGCAGAATATATTTTTAATGGTAAAACGCCCGATTCAGACGGTTTCTACAAAGTTGCGACGGATGCGGTAAAAGGCAAAGAGCTGGTTCTGAACGTTACACCTGCTGACGGCGCAAAGATCACGAAGCTGTCCTACACCATGGGCGAAGGTGAGGAAGCGGCGGGTGAAGGTACCGTTGCGGAGGACGGCACCGCAAGTCTGACCATTGATTCTGTGACGGCTGATGTGGCTGTCAGCGTGGAGTCGGCAAGCGATTACGCCGTTGTGCTGACCGGCGCCGGCATCAGTGGAAAAGACGGCGTTTATAAGGCGGATTACACCGTGAAGGATATCACGGTGACGTTAGTAAAGACGGGAACGGCTTACACAGAGCGTTTCTATGATATCATCGTGAAGGATGGCAGCGACGTTGCATCCACAGATGCAGTGCTGGCTGCAGACGGACAGTCCGCAACCATCGAAGCGATCGCAAAGAACGAGTACGGCAAGACGCTGACCATCGAAGTTTATACCGGCAAAGAGACGAAGTATATGGCAACGCTGGAGACGACTGCGTATTCCGAGGCAGTAACCGTGACCCGCGTGGATACCGGCAAGGCTGTAAAAGAGACGGATACTGTCGGCATGATGGCGGATTCCAAAATGGAGTTTACCGTTACGCCCGCAAAGGGTGCAAAACTGACAGACCTCGACGTAGAGATCCTTTCCACAAAGGAGAACGCTACAGATAAGGACAACACGGACGCGGCAGCGCTTCTCGAGACGCCTGTATTTAAAGACGGAAAGCTGATACTGCAGGCAAAGACGGCGGCAGAGGCAAAAGGTCAGGTTCTGGTAAGCATCTTCAATACAAACGAGGAAGCTGACAAAGATGGCAAGAAGCCGCATAAGCCTATGGCAGGCGGCAAGTTCATCGTAGATCTCAAGGATCCCCTTATAAAGACGGATGAGATCAAGAAAGTGACCGCGGCGGTGGCTTCCGCTACCAACAGAGATGTCCGATTAAATCTGAACGTAGAGTTCAAGAATAAGAAGAACCCTCCTGCAAAACCGATTGTGGGTGCTCTTTACTACAAGGTAGAAGTGGACACTCCCACAGGTGCGCCGGAAGGAGTTACACCGATTGACAAGTACACACAGTACGTGAAGATAACTGACTTCAGTAACCCGGCTGTCACACTTCCGATCAGTCTTGTAAAGTCAAACGCGGAAGATAAAGAGGGAATCGTGGCTGATATCGCGGCGGTTATCTCCAGTAACGTGAAGGTAAGTCTGGTACAGTCCATATCGGATAAGGATCTGGCAGATCCGAATGTGACCGTGGATGAGGCGGCTGACTGCGCAGCGGGTCCCGATACTCTGACTGCAACTGCGGCTCTTGCAACCAAACTGCCTGTATACGAGACGAAGCTTGCTGTGAAAGCAGTAAACGGCGCGACCGTATTTACCGGACAGAACGACGCAAAGGTGGCTACGCCTACTTTCACGAAGGATACCTCCTATGACGCTGTCTATGTACAGCTGGTAAACAGCAAGACCGGTATTGCGCTCAGTGAGGAGAGCGTCAGCGCCGGCAAGGCAAATAAGGTCACAGATACAGAGGGTTACCGTGCAACATCCGCATGGGTAGATGAGAACGACAACTCGATTCATGTCAGCGTAGATGGAAATACTTATATTAATCAGGGCAAATATACTACAGATTATTACAAGAATCTGGGTGTTAAAGTAATTGCTGTCGGTCCCGATGACAGTTACCGCGCTTCCGCTGTTGTGAAGCTGAAGGTTCAGCAGGGTATTGAATCTATTTACTTTGACGATAGCAAGGCAGCCCTGCCCGAGACACTCTATAAGGAAAGCGATAATAAACCGGCATCCGCGAAGATGACAGTTGTGCTGAACGGCGGACAAAAGGAATACAAGCCGGCGAAGAGCACCGTTGCATGGTCGGTTGCTCCCGAGTCAGGCGTTTCCGCATCTGCTTATGAAAAAGCGGCTGTCGAGGGTAAAAAGCCTCTCGTTTCCGTAAAGAACGGCAAGCTCACCGTGGATAAAAACTATCGGATTCAGGATACGGTGAACGGCGATACCTACACTGTCACCGTCAAGGCGGCTGACTTTGCAAGATCGGAAGCTGAGGAAGTAAAGGAAGAAATTGACTTTACCATCACAGGCAAGAAGAACACCATCAGCAAGGTGGTTCTGCTGGATGAGAACAACGAGATTCTTTCTTCTCCTCTCTCCGCAGAGGCATTTGACGATGATGTATATGTGGCGGCAGTGAGCAGCGAGGCGAAGGAGCCGAAGAAGGGGCAGACATATGAAGATACAGATTTCCTGCCCGTGACCTTCAAATCCTCCGCAAAGGCGGCTGTGGATGTAGTTCCGGACAGTGAATATGGATCTAAGGTTAGCAATAAGGGTAGGCTTATTTTCCACAAGCCCGGCACAAAGATCAAGATTACCGCAAGCACTGTGGACGGTGGCAAAGTCCTGAAAAAGGATGCAGTCTTTGATGTAAATGGCTATGGTACGCTTGGACTCCGGCTGCGAGACACAGATTATGTCAGCAATGATCCGGGTACGCTCACCCGTTCCTACGCCGGCGGCAGCAACCAGAAATACGAGCTTTATCTCGCCCATAAAAATGGGGATCAGTGGGAAGAAGACGACGATTATAAGAGTGTTAAGGTCAAAGTAAGCGGCGGCAAGTTCGTTGCCAATAAAAACTGGGCAAAGAATCCAGATACGAATTATCTTGGCGATGTAATCGTTGTTTCGGATCTCAAGAAAGCCGCGGCGGAGATCACACTGACCGATACGGCGACCAAAGATTCGGCAACCAGAAAGAATAAGGAATACAAATATACCATTACCAACACGAACAAGAGCATTACGGAGAAGGCGCCCGGCATCAAGCTGATCGATCCCAAAAAGCCGGCTAAGGGCAGCCAGACGCTCACTTGGCAGATCACTGATAAAAATGCGAATAACTATGTGGGCAACTATGTGATGCTGGCGCCCGACTACACGGTTACTTCGAGCAATTATGCATCCAATCTTGTCGGTAACGGCACAATCAGAAAGATTGACGAGAACGGACAGTTTACGCTGGAGAACAAAGATCTCTACGCAGGCGGCAGCTACAAGATGATCGCTACTGTAGGAGAGCTTGAAGGCGGCAGATTTACAACGAGTACGAAAGATGCGAAGATCAGCTTCACCGTACCGAAGGAAAAGAAAGCGAATAACAACCTGTCGGTAACCGCAAGCTACACCCTCGATCCCGGGAGCGCCGCATTTGCGAGAATCGCAGTAAAGACAGACGCTTCCTACACGGTTTCTGATGCGATGAACGTGATCAAAAAATCGAAGGATCAGGACAAAGATGTACACACCAACGACTTTACCACATATTTTGAGGTGAAGGGAAACAAGGATGCAGATGGTGACCTTATCGAATTAAACAATGCCGATGAGGAGTACGCGTATATCGGGCTGAAAGATAACCTGAGCGCAAAAATGATCGCGGATATCATGGATAAGACCAAGAAGGATGACTGCACAGGCTATATCACAGTTGACAATGGCACTTATCGGAAGGATATCCAGATCAAGATTTCCTTCAAGACACTGAAGTACACCGCTACAAGCGCGAGTGTATTTGCAACCCAGACGGCAGCGACTCCCGTAGTGCAGGTGATGAACGGCAAGGTGCCGGTAAAGGCGGCATTTGCGACGATTGACGGCACCTCAGAATTTGCGAAGGAAGTGAAAGCGCAGGAGGATGGCACGCTTCTCATTACGAGCAATACACCGGTACCTGCAGCAGGCAAGTATGACGTAAACCTTCTGGTTGTACCCGAGGATTCCCGCTATATCGTGAGCGATGGCAAGGGCGGCTGGACCTTCATCAACAAGGGAGAGGGCGCGACGGCTGATCCTCTGAACGAGGATGCTCTGTATAAAGATGGTTACGCAGTACCTGTTACCGCGAAGATTGAGGTGAAAGCCCTCGACACCAAGAAGGTTGTCAATATCAAGAGCACGAACGTAACCTTAAACACAGGTCTGTTTGACGAAGTAGAGAACGGTAATGGCTACAAGTTAGGCGAAGCCGGAAAGACAGGCAGCTATGTTGTGGATATCCCGTACACCTTCGTTGCGGGCAACACGGCAATCGGTGATACTGCGACTGACGTTGCAGTAGAGCTGAAAGATAAGGATGGCAAGAACCTGAATGAAATCGGGGCGGATAAGGAACTTCTGGTGAAGGCTTCCAAGCAGTCGGTAGAGCTTGAGGATGGAACCTTTAAGCAGGTGATCCGTTTGGAGGTGAGCAAGAAAGCGCTGGTTGCGCTGTCAGCTATGTCTGCCGCGGATAAACCGATCACCGTTTACGGCAAAAAGCTTACCGTTCCTGTGGTACTCAAGTACACCAACGGCGTGCAGGCGGAAACCGTGAAATTCAATATCACCATGCCGAAGAAGGCGCCTAAGGAATTTAAAAATGTGGTAGCAGATGTAAAGGCAGCAGAGCTTGATAAGACCCAGAGCGGTAACAAGACAGCAGCACAGGCTATTCTGGACGAACTTGTAGGGAAAGTGGTTAAAAAGGCAGAGGCAGTAATTGCAGCAGATACGGACGTGACTGTAGGTCAGACACCTCTCGTGAAGAAAGACTGGGGTGAGACGGAAGATCCGACTCCCGAGACAAGCGATGCTGCAGCGGATGTGATCGACTCCGGTACTGCAAATATCACGCTGACACTGACCAACAACGCGGACGCAAACGCTGAGACAAAGACAGAGAAGGTACTTGTTCCCTGCGAATTTACCATCAAGCACAGCGATGGCGATGTGGCGGCAGTAGCAAATGCGATTAGCAGCGGAATGTCCGGTATCAAAGTTGATAACACTACCACAGATGTCACCCTCAAGGAAGAGATTGAGAAACTTGCGGTTGGCAGTAAGACAGTCAGCGATTACCTCGCTACGGGCAAGGGCAACCTCTCCCTGGAGATCCTTAACTTCAAGAACGATAAGGCTACTGCGAAGAAGTCAGGAAGTGTAACCGCGACAATCCGAATCAAGGATATTCTGGCAGCGAACAGCAAGCAGGATGTTCCCTTTAGTAAAGCGATCACAAAGCTTGACAATATCGCAGCTATTAAGAATGCGGTAGTGACAGCGACGGATGCCACAGCTCTCGCAGCCATCATAGCGGCGTGCAGCGGACAGGATAAGCTGATCAAAGCGGCGGTTCTGGCGGCAGCGACGGATGCAGCGAAAGGCAATCCCGATATCGAAGTTGGATTTGCACAGAAGGACGGCAAGGACGACTACACTTATAAAGCAATTGCCGCAGATCCTGACAATGAAGGATCCTTCCTGGACGGTTCCGTAACCTACACGCTGGTTGTGAAGAATAAGGTGACCGGAAGAACCATGAAGTGCGTAGAGGTAACTGCAACACTGGATCAGACTAATAAAGACAAGTATGTCACAGTTGCCAAGGCAAAAGAACTTGTTGAGAAAGCAGTAGTTGACAGCGAAAACAGCAATACAGCGTTGAAGACACTGGTTGGAGACAGCAATGACGCCGACACAATTAAGGCTGCAATCAAGAACGCTGCCGACGGCGCGCTGGCAGGTGTAACAGGCTATGCGTGCGAGTGGAAGAAGCTGGATGACGGTAAGAATGACGACTTTACTTACACGCCTGCTGATTCCAAGAACGACGGCAAGCTGAAGTTCACTCTGGTTGTCAAGTCCAAGAATGCGTTTGCGGCAGCAGAGACAGACGGAAAGGCAGAAGTTGCTCTGGCAGAGACAGTGGTACTTGAGCATAAAGGCGAGTACCAGAGTGCGGCGGAGATGAAAGCAGCGATTGAAACGATGGCGAAATCCATCGCAGTTGAAGAAAGTACGATAATCGCCGGTGATTCGACTGCGGCAATAGCTGCAATTCAAGATGAGGTGAATAAGCTGAAAGCGACAGGTTCTAAGTTGACTCCTACAGTATCTGCCACTACGGGTGAGACAGATGAAACCAAGAACTCCGTGTGGACAAAGGGAACGGCTGAAAACAAGACGGCTACCCTCACCAACGTAAAAATTGCGATTGATGTGAAGACGACAGTGACCGTATCGCAGTTCACCTTTACGCTGAAGGCGGATGTTACACCGCCCTCAGAGGGCTGACGACAGTCTCTGTTGCTCGGAGCAGTCAAAATTCTGCCGGTCGGGGATTATAAATCCGGCGGACATGTGAATAACCAAAAAGAAGTCTCCCATAACCGAATGTGTTATGGGAGGCTTTTTAGTGCGTTTTTCTATAGCAACATTTCCCTGCTTCTGCGGCAATATTTTCAACGCAAATCCATCTCCGAAAGCTTCAGATACAGATTCTCAAAAATCCCCGCCTTCACAGGCTCAGAGAAGGAATAACACACAGGCACGTCCCTCTGCTCTGGCGCCGCCGCGCATGTGCCTGCCGTATATGTGCCGGTTCCCTGTACCGCCCTGCTGTGCGCGAAATCATATACCGTGACCGTTTCCTTTTCCGGGTCTGCGATCCAGTATTCCCGCACGCCTGTCTCGCGGTACAGTCTGACCTTGCGTTCACAGTCCATCTCGACGCTGGAGGGCGACAGGATTTCGATCACCCAGTCCGGCGCGCCTTGACAGCCCCTTTTGTCGAGCTTGTCTCGATCGCAGATCACGGAAATGTCCGGCTCCACGTAGTTGCGGTTGTCTTTTTTGATGTGAACTGCGAAGGGGGCAACATATATTTCACATTTCCCTTTGTTCTTTTTTATATACGACATAATCTCGTAAAAAAGTTCGGATAGCAATTTTTGATGAATCCGCAGAGGTGATGCCATCATAAACATTTCCCCGTCGATCAGCTCCGCCCGTTCCCCTTCCGGCAAAGCTTCGATATCCGCGATCGTGTAACCTTTTCCGCCTTTGATTTCCATAAACCGTTCCCTCGTTTCTGTTCCGTTCCATCCCTGTAGTTTTCTGACTTCCATTCTTCCTCCTGTTCCGCAGGAAAAGTCTGGCTTATGTATATTCGCCCAGCATAACAGCGCATCTGCCCAGAATCTCCCGCTTTTAAATTGTGTTGGTTGATTTAAAAGCATAGAAATTCTGAATCACAGACTGGAAAATCAGCAGGAACGCTGATTTCGTATGACCCCGAAGCGGATGATAAAAACTTCGGATATTTGTTATCGAGAAATAATATGCTTTGTACTTATTATAGGGAGCGTTATGCGTAATGTCAAGAACGGAATAACGTCTTTAACGCAAATCCATCTCCGAAAGCTTCAGATACAGATTCTCAAAAATCCCCGCCTTCACAGGCTCAGAGAAGGAATAACACACAGGCACGTCCCTCTGCTCTGGCGCCGCCGCGCATGTGCCTGCCGTATATGTGCCGGTTCCCTGTACCGCCCTGCTGTGCGCGAAATCATATACCGTGACCGTTTCCTTTTCCGGGTCTGCGATCCAGTATTCCCGCACGCCTGTCTCGCGGTACAGTCTGACCTTGCGTTCACAGTCCATCTCGACGCTGGAGGGCGACAGGATTTCGATCACCCAGTCCGGCGCGCCTTGACAGCCCCTTTTGTCGAGCTTGTCTCGATCGCAGATCACGGAAATGTCCGGCTCCACGTAGTTGCGGTTGTCTTTTTTGATGTGAACTGCGAAGGGGGCAACATATATTTCACATTTCCCTTTGTTCTTTTTTATATACGACATAATCTCGTAAAAAAGTTCGGATAGCAATTTTTGATGAATCCGCAGAGGTGATGCCATCATAAACATTTCCCCGTCGATCAGCTCCGCCCGTTCCCCTTCCGGCAAAGCTTCGATATCCGCGATCGTGTAACCTTTTCCGCCTTTGATTTCCATAAACCGTTCCCTCGTTTCTGTTCCGTTCCATCCCTGTAGTTTTCTGACTTCCATTCTTCCTCCTGTTCCGCAGGAAAAGTCTGGCTTATGTATATTCGCCCAGCATAACAGCGCATCTGCCCAGAATCTCCCGCTTTTAAATTGTGTTGGTTGATTTAAAAGCATAGAAATTCTGAATCACAGACTGGAAAATCAGCAGGAACGCTGATTTCGTATGACCCCGAAGCGGATGATAAAAACTTCGGATATTTGTTATCGAGAAATAATATGCTTTGTACTTATTATAGGGAGCGTTATGCGTAATGTCAAGAACGGAATAACGTCAGGATAGCGGTTTGGACGAAGTGTAACGGGAGTGTATGCAAAAAACCGCCGCACCCATTTCGGGCACGGCAGTCTTTTATTGTCAGTACCACCATCACCCAGCCTTTGTGAAAATGTAATAAATATTCCCGAGAGGGGTCTATCTTTGTTCAACAAAAAGTGATATACTTAGAACAATGTAAATTGAGGGGACAGCGAATTGCACTATAAAATATAAGGGCTTCACACACGGGAGGACATTTACATGAAAAAGATCGGTTCTAAGTTTGCGTTGGCAATCATTGCGCTTGCCTTGATTTCGATTATATCGCTGGGTTTTCTGGCAAACAGCATGACGGCGATTTCCCAGAGCAGTCAGGATATCATGAACAATGAAGTGGAGAAGATCAATCTGATTCATGGCATTTATGAGGACTATCTGGATATGTACATGAATGTGTACGCCCATGTGAACGCCAAACTGCTGCGGACGATGAATAAGCGCGCGGATGATATTCTGGAGCGCCGTGCGCGCATGTGGGAATCCATGGAGGCATATAAGGCGAAGATCACATCGGAGGAGACGCAGGGAGTCTACGATGCGCTTGAGTCGCGGCTTGTCAGTTTTGACTCCTACGTGGACACCATCATAGAGGTGAGCCGGGAAGGGGATAAGGAGCGCGCCAATAATCTGATTTCCAATAACCTCGGCATGTTGAACAATACCATCGGCAACAGCATGAGTGATCTGCTGGAGTTTTCGGATACGGAGCTTGCAGAAGGAAAGGCATACCTGCAGGGAAAGGTGGAGAGCTCCTATACGCTGATCGTGGCGGTCGTTGTGATCCTGATTGTGACAGCGGTTCTGGTTCTGGTGGTTGCGCACCGCATTATCGTGATGCCGATTCAGAAGATTGCGCAGGTAATCAACGGAATGATCGAAGATATACATAATAATAAGGGAAATCTGACCGAGAGGGTGCCTGTGCAGACGAAAGATGAAATCGCGATGCTGGCGACAGGCGTGAATGAATTTCTGGATATTCTGCAGGATGTGATCGGCGGGGTTATTTCCTGCAGCGATGAGATTAACAGGCAGCAGCTTCATGTAAATGAAGTGGTCGAGGTGACGAATCAGAATGCGGGGGACACTTCGGCTACGATGGAAGAGCTGGCGGCAAGCATGGAAGAGGTGTCCGCGACGGTCGGTTATGTCAGTGACAATACGAGGGAAGCGGAAGCTTCTGTCGGGGATATGGTGGATCAGGCAGTAAACGGCACGAAGTTTGCGGAGGAGATCCGCAGCCGCGCCGAGGAGCTTCGTAAACTGGCGCAGGAGAGCCGTGCCACCGCGGATGGCATGATTAAGGAATTTGACGTGTCCCTGAACGCGTCCATTGAGGACAGTAAGCAGATTGAGAAGATCGGAAATCTGACGGCGGATATTCTGAGCATTGCTTCCAAGACGAACCTGCTTGCGCTGAACGCGTCCATAGAGGCGGCGAGAGCGGGCGAGGCAGGAAAAGGGTTTGCGGTGGTGGCGGACGAGATCCGTCAGCTGGCGGACAACTCAAAGCAGACGGCGGGAAATATCCAGCAGATTTCGGCAGGTGTTGTGGCGGCGGTTATGACGCTGGCGGAGAATGCGGGTAATCTGGTGAAGTTTATCAATGAGCGGGTACTGCCGGACTACGAGATTCTGGAACGCACCGGGGAACAGTATCTGAACGATTCCATCACGATAGATCGGATGATGGGCGAAATGCGCGATTCCATGGAGAATATCGGCGGCATGATGCGCTCGGTGGCGGAATCCAATGAGAATATTACAAATAATGTAAGGGAGAGCGCGCAGGGCGTCGGCGGCGTAGTAAATAACACGGCGGCTCTGGCGGAGAACATGAAGGGCATTGTGGAAGCGTTAAATCAGGTTTCCGATGTGGTAAGCCACCTGTCCGAGCAGACGGCATGTTTTGAAGGATAAATGCAAAGGTGAGGATGGAGGAGACAGCTTTGGACGAGAACATAACGGAGAAAGAAAGCGCGGAACCGTCGGACGTGCAGCAGGCGTCTGGCGGTGAGGGCGGAAAAGGGAATAAAAGAACCGGCGACACGAAGATCGGACTGACGCTCCGCATTCTCGTGTCGGTGTATGTGCTGTATCTTGCCTATGGCTTGATAGAGGGGTTCGGAGATACCGCGGGAAACGACAGGATATTCATTGCGATCGCGATTGTTGTTTTCATAGTGGCAGGAGGCGCGATCCTGATCTTATCGGCGAAAAAACTGATTCGGAAGGAGTATGTGGATGCGGATGGACAAACAGAAGACGACGAAAAACGGTAAAGGGGCGGGGATCAGGCTTAAGATCAACGCCTGTATTTTATGCACACTGGTTGTACTGATTGCGCTGATGATGGTTCTGGTTGACAGGTCAAGCAAATATAACGCGCAGTATTCCCAGATTCTTGACAGCATCAGCAAGGTGACTTTTGTGAAGGATAACGTTTCCTATCTGGGGCGCACGGTTGTAGTCAAGTGCAGCACGGGCGGCGATATCGCCGCCAGCGGTCACGTGGAAATTATTGACACCATGGAACAGTATGTGGCGGAGGTCGGGGAGAGCGTACCGCAGGATGCGGAATACTCGGAGATGCGCAACCAGTTCGATAAGTTTGCCTCCGAAGCGGGAAAGTTTATCGCGTCCTTCCGGGAACTGCAGGCGGCGTGCGGAAACGATTACTCCGCAAAAGGTCTGAACGCTGCGCAGGATATGAGCGGCAGTATGAGTTTTGTCAGCTCCAGCGCAGAGACGCTTCTCGCTTCAGAGATCGCGAGAAGTGAACAGGTGGCAGACGAGATCCAGAGTGCGTTCAGCAATATGCGGAATCTGATTGTGGTGATCGTGGTGGTTACGGCTGTTGTGGTTCTGGCGGCGGCGTTTGCCGTGACGCAGAGCATCACCGCGCCCATCATACAGCTTGAGAAAAAGCTGACGGTTATGTCCGAAGGCAATCTGACGAGTGAGGACATCAAGGTGAAAGGCAGGGACGAGGCGGGACGCGCCGCTTCGGCTTTCAATAAGATGAAGGGCAGTCTGGTGCATCTGATCAGCAAAGTGGCGGCGAATATGTCGGAGCTGAAGATGGCTACCGCCACAGTCAATAACAGCGTGGATGAGAACGCGCAGGGCGGCACCCGGATTGCCGACGCGGTGGACGGGATGCTGGCGGCACTGGAGAGGCAGCAGCACGAGGTCGGACGCGCGCAGGGGCAGATCAGCGAAATGGGAGAAGTTGCCGGGAAAGTGGCGGATTACGCCGAGGCAATCCATGGAAATGCGGGAAAGACCCGGGACAACGCCCGGGACGGTATGCAGAAAATCGTGGCTTATGTGGAGCAGATGCAGGAAGTGAACCGTTCCATGCGTGAAATGGAGAGCGTATTTGCCTCTTTCGGGGAGAATACCAAGGGAATGACGGCGGCACTGGAGTCGATTTCATCCATCGCCTCCCAGACGAATCTGCTCTCGTTGAATGCGTCCATCGAAGCGGCGAGAGCGGGAGAAGCGGGTAAAGGCTTTGCGGTGGTGGCGACAGAGATCCGGAATCTTGCGGACGATTCACAGGCGGCGGCAGCGCATATCGGTAAGATGATTGAGGCGGTGAGCACGCAGGCGGATCAGATGACGGCGCGGCTTAGGGAGAGTCTTGACCAGCTGGAGAAAGGCAACCAGATGACGGGCGAGGCGAAGGAGAGCTTTGAGACCATCACAGCGGGTACGGACGAAGTAAACGACAGCGTGGAAGATATTATAAAAGATGTGGAGGTGCTGAGCGACAGAATCCATGAGGCGATGGAGAGCATGGGAACCATCAAGGATGCGGCGGACGGCAATGTTACCGAGATCAACGAGATCAGCGCCGTGGTGGCGGAACAGTCCGCGAATCTGGAAGAGGTTTCCGAGGCTATGGACAAGCTGCTTGTGCTCACGGATGATGTGGAAGGACTGGTAGGCGAGTTTAAAATTTAAAGTCCGGGGCGGAAATCGAGCAGTATGGTATAAGCAGATAGAAACATAACAACATATAGTATATAAGTAGAAACACCTGTGGGGAGAAAAAACCTGCGGGTGTTTTTGTTGTCGCGGATCAAAAGTTGTACACTAGACAACTTGCGCAAAATGTATGTAAAACTGAATAAAAAGATTGACAATTTATTGGCATGTAGATATAATGGAACTACCATCCGGGTTTTGGAATGGTGAAAATGTACAGAATGACTTGTTTATCGGGCGCCTATTAAGCAAAATGTTCCAATTTACCGATTTGAGACAAAGTTAAAATATTTTAAAAATCGGCAAATTGTCTAGTGTACAACTTACGGGCGAGGGCAGACAAGTTGGCTGTGCAAAACAACTACTTTAAAGGGAGGAAAAAGAAACATGAAAAAGAAAGTTTTAGGCGCATTTTTAAGCGTAGCAATGGTAGCTTCCATGCTCGTTGGCTGTGGCGGCGGCGAGGCAGCTCCCGCGGCAGAGACAGCAGCTCCTGCGGCTGATGAAGCGGCTCCTGCAGCGGATGAAGCTCCGGCAGCAGATGCTCCTGCGGCAGACGCGGCAGACGCAGCAGAAGCTCCGGCAGCATCCGGCGGCAAGAAGGTTGGTGTGGCGATGCCTACCCAGTCTTCCGAGAGATGGATCAACGATGGTGCGAACATGAAGGCTCAGCTCGAGGCTCTCGGCTACGAAGTAGACCTTCAGTACGCAGAGGATGATGTACAGGCTCAGGTTTCTCAGGTTGAGAACATGATCGCTTCCGGCGTTAACTGCCTGGTTATCGCTTCTATCGACTCTGACGCTCTGGTTAACGTAGAGGCTCAGGCGAAAGAGGCAGGTATTCCGATCATCGCTTACGATCGTCTGCTGATGAACACGGATGCAGTTTCTTACTACGCTACATTTGATAACAAGGGTGTTGGTACCGCGATCGGTAAGTACATCGAGGAGAATGCAGGCCTTGATCCCGCAGACCCGAAGACCATCGAGTTCTTCATGGGTTCCCCCGATGACAACAACGCGCACATGCTTTACGCAGGTCTGATGGAGGTTCTTCAGCCTTATCTTGATAACGGCGCACTGGTTTGTAAGTCCGGCAGAACTTCTTTCGATGACACTTGTATCCTGAGATGGTCTCAGGAGACCGCTCAGCAGAACTGTGAGAACTATCTGACAGGTTTCTACGCTGACGAGGATCTCGACATCTGTGCTACCGCTTTCGACGGTTTCGCATACGGTTGTAAGGCAGCTCTTGAGGGCGCTGGCTACACAGACGCTAACTGGCCTATGATCACTGGTCAGGATGCAGAGCTGATGGCTACCAAGAACATCATCTCCGGCAAGCAGACCATGTCCATCTACAAGGATACCCGCCTTCTGGCTGAGAAGTGTGTTACCATGGTGCAGGCAGTTCTTGAGGGTGCAGAGCCTGAGATCAACGATACTGAGCAGTACGACAATGGTAAGATCGTAGTTCCTTCTTACCTGTGCACACCTGTAGCAGTTGACCAGTCCAACTACAAGGAGATCATCGTAGACGGTGGTTACTACACAGAGGAGCAGTTAGCTGAGTAATCGATCTTTCATAAGATTTTAGGAGGGCGGCGGCAGTTTTGCTGCCGCCCTTTCAATAGGTATACCACATATTTTAGGGAAGGGAGTTGGGAAAATGTCGGATTACATCTTGGAAATGAACCACATTGTCAAGGAATTTTCAGGTGTCCGGGCGCTGGATGACGTAAATCTGAAAGTGAGGCGCGGAGAGATCCATGCTCTGTGTGGGGAAAACGGGGCGGGAAAGTCCACGCTGATGAACGTTCTCTCGGGCGTCTGGGCTCACGGTACATATTCCGGCGATGTTGTGTACAAGGGGGAGACATGTAAGTTCCACAATCTGAGGGACAGTGAGGCGAAGGGTATCGTTATTATCCATCAGGAACTCGCTTTGAGTCCGCTTCTCTCGGTGGCGGAGAATGTGTTCCTTGGAAATGAGCAGCTTGCGGCAAAAGGGGTTATAGACTGGACAAAGACCAGACAGCGCGCGCAGGAGATGCTTGCGAGGGTAGGTCTGGAGCATGAAGATGTGAATGTGCCGGTTAACTCTCTGGGCGTAGGCAAACAGCAGTTGATCGAAATTGCGAAAGCGATGGCGAAGAAGGTTGAACTTCTGATCCTCGACGAGCCGACCGCGGCGCTTAACGACGAGGAGAGTAAAAAGCTTCTGGACATTATGCTGGAGCTTAAGAAACAGGGAATTACCTGTATTATTATTTCCCATAAGTTAAATGAAATTGAATATGTATCTGACTCCGTAACGATTATCCGTGACGGTAAGACGATTGAGACGCTGATCAAGGGCGAGGATGACATGTCCGAGGACCGTGTGATCAAGGGCATGGTTGGACGGGAAATGACCAACCGTTATCCTGTGCGTGAAGGTGTGAAGATCGGCGACACGATCTTTGAAGTCAAGGATTGGAATGTGTATCATCCCGATGATGCGGAACGTCAGGTTTTGAAAAATATTAACATCAGTGTCCGGGCAGGTGAGGTTGTGGGCCTTGCAGGACTGATGGGCGCGGGGCGTACCGAGTTTGCCATGAGCGTATTCGGACACAGCTACGGCCAGAAGATTTCCGGGACCGTGAAGATCAACGGCAAGGAAGTGGAGATGAAGACCGTGAAACAGGCGATAGACTCCAAGCTTGCTTATGTGTCCGAGGACAGAAAGGTTTACGGACTGAATCTGATCGGTGAGATCAAGGAAAACATGACCATAGCGGCACGCCCGAAATTCTTTTCCAAGCACGGCGTGATCAACGGAAACGACGAGATTGTTGCGGCGGAAGAGTATAAGAAGAGAATCAATGTCAAGGCTACTTCCATCGAGCAGGTGGTCGGCTCTTTGTCGGGTGGTAACCAGCAGAAGGTGGTTCTGGCGAAGTGGATGCTGACGCAGCCGGATGTGCTGATTCTGGATGAGCCTACGCGCGGTATCGACGTAGGTGCGAAGTACGAGATCTACTGTGTTATCAATGAGCTGGCGAAAGCCGGCAAGGCGGTGCTCATTATCTCCTCCGAAATGCCGGAAATTATCGGTACATGCGACAGGACCTATGTGATCAATGAGGGACAGATCGCGGGTGAACTGAATCACGAGGAGCTGACACAGGAAAAAATTATGCAGTGTATTATGGCACATAATAGAAAGGGTGATGGAAATGAATGAGAAGAAAAAAGTAGTAAATCTTGACATGAAACAGTACGGTATGTTTCTGGCGCTTATTGCCATCTATGTGATCTTTGCCATTATGACGGGTGGGAAGAACCTCTCCCCGGCGAATATTAACAACCTTATCATGCAGAACGGTTATGTGGTCATTCTGGCAATCGGTATGCTGTTGTGCGTACTGACCGGTAACGTCGATCTGGGCGTCGGCTCTGTTGTAGCGCTCACCGGCGCGGCGGCAGGTATCATTTTGATTGACTACAAGATGAATATGTGGATCGCGATCTTTGTGGCATTGCTGATTGGTCTTCTGGTAGGCATGTTTGCGGGATTCTTCATTGCTTATCTGGATATCCCGCCTTTCGTTGTAACGCTCGCTACGATGCTGATGGGGCGCGGACTTACATACACGCTTCTGAAAGCGCAGACAAAGGGTCCCCACCCGGACAATTACGTGTATCTGGGCGCGGGCTTCCTTCCCACCGCTAAGATCAGCTTTGGGGACGGCACGCTGGATCTGGTTTGTATCGCGGTAGCGATTGTTGCGTCTGTGGCGCTGATTCTCAACGAGATCCGCAGCATCAAGACGAAAGAGAAATATAATTTTGCGACCAATCCTTTGTGGCAGGTTGCGCTGAAACTTGTGGTTATGCTCTTCATTATCTGGTTCTGCCTCATCAAACTGGCGCAGTATAACGGACTTCCGTTCGTGCTTGTCATCATGGCGCTGCTGATCGCCCTTTACGGGTTCATCACGAGCAAGACGGTGGCTGGCCGCCAGATTTACGCGCTGGGCGGCAACAGAAAGGCGGCAAACCTTTCCGGTATCGACACAAAGAAGGTATTCTTCTGGGTATACACCAACATGGGAATCCTGAGCGCGGTAGCAGGTATCGTTTTGTCGGCACGTAACTCTTCCTCCACCCCGAAGGCGGGCGACGGTTTCGAGATGGACGCGATCGCTTCCTGTTACATCGGTGGTGCGGCTGTGGCAGGTGGCGCCGGTACGATCATGGGTGCGGTAGTCGGTGCGTTTATCATGGGTATTCTGAATAACGGTATGTCACTGTACGGCTGGTCTACGGATATTCAGAAGATTGTAAAAGGTGCGGTTCTTCTCGGAGCCGTGACTGTGGACGTTATTTCCAAGAGAAAGAAAGGCTGATGATCTGAAAGTAAGATACATAGCAGATAGGGACAGCGGGGGAAAACGCGGCCCTTAATGTGTGAGGGCTGCCCGAAAGGGTGGCTCTCTGCGCGTTTGAGCAAAAGCAGGAAGCTGCGGAGACGGGCTGTATAACAAAGTGTGACTGGAGTGTGTAATGGAGAAAGCAACGCCTAAATATATGGAGTTGGTCGGATGGATCAACGAACAGATCGAGACGAAAAAGCTTGTGCCGGGGCAGAAGATGTATTCGGAGAATACGCTGAAAGAGATGTTCGGCGTGAGCCGTCAGACGGTCAGACACGCCATCGGGGTTTTGGAGAACGAGGGTATTATACGCCGGATTCAGGGAAGCGGTACCTATATCAACGATAACCGGCTGGCGAACCTGACAAAGCGGATGCGCGTTTCCGTGGTGACGACTTATGTGGACGGTTATATTTTCCCGCGGACCATACAGGGGATCGAGAATGTGCTTCTGGAAGCGGGCTATTCGGTGCAGATCGCTTTTACCAATAACCAGCACGGGCGGGAAAAGACCATCCTTGAGGACATTATCAGCCGGGACGAGGTGTCGGGGCTGATCGTGGAACCGACGAAGAGCGGCATTCCCAATCCCAACCTGCGGCTCTATCAGGAGATCCGAAAGAAACGGATCCCTGTTATCTTTATCAACAGCTTTTATCCGCAGTTAAAGATCCCCCATGTGTCCATCAACGATCATATGGCGGGGTGGAAGATGACAAAGTACCTGCTCTCCATGGGACATAAAAAAATCGGCGGCATTTTTAAACTGGACGACGGGCAGGGGCAGGCGCGATTTTCCGGCTACATGGACGCGATGATGGATGACGGGCTGGAAGTGGAGGATAATCAGATCGTCTGGGTGGACACGGAAGAGAAGCAGCATCTGGAAAAAGCCGCGGCAAAGGTTCTGGAGCGTTTTAAGGACTGCACAGCGGTGTTCTGCTACAACGACGAGGTCGCTTTCGGGCTTCTGGATATTTTCAAAAAGAACGGCATCCGGGTTCCGCGGGATATTTCGGTGGCGAGTGTGGACGATTCGGAACTGGCTATTCTCGGGGAAGTGCCTATCGCCTCCACGCCGCATCCGATGGAGCGCCTCGGGGGAAAGGCGGCGGAAAACCTGCTGCGGATGATCAAAGACCCGGGATTTGACGCGACCTATGAGTTTGAGGTGGATGTGGTGCCGCGGAGGTCGGTGCAGAAGATTAAATAAAATTTACATACAACTTGATTATTTGTATGTACAAGTAGTAGACTGTATAGTAAGAAATGCGGGATATGGCTGTGCGGTACACGTGTAATACTGTATACAAAATTGTATGTATGTACAACTTGATACTAGCCGCAGGAAAACAGGCGGCTGCGAAACAGACATTTGTTTTACGCGGCGGTATTAACGGGCAGATGTCCGACGAAAGCGGACAGTGAGCGCGTAAGCGCGGGTCTGCGAGTCTCACAGCACGGCGCAAACAAAAAAGAAAGAGAGGGTATTGTATGATCGCAGCAAAGAACTACAAATTTTGGTTTTGCACGGGGTCTCAGGACTTGTATGGGGATGAGTGCCTGAGAAAGGTGGCGGATCATTCCGCGAAAATTGTGGAGGGGCTGAATACATCCGGCAATCTGCCGTTTGAGGTGGTGTTAAAACCTACGTTAATCAGTCAGGCTTCCATCCGGCAGGCACTTAATGATGCAAACAACGATCCGGAGTGTGCGGGTGTGATTACATGGATGCACACATTCTCTCCGGCTAAGATGTGGATTCTTGGACTGAAGGAGTTTCGGAAACCGCTCTGCCATCTGCATACGCAGTTCAATGAGGAGATTCCTTATGACAGCATAGATATGGATTTTATGAATGAGAACCAGTCGGCGCACGGCGACAGAGAGTACGGGCATATCGTGAGCCGCATGGGTATCGAGCGCAAGATTATTGTAGGGCACTGGGCGTCCGAGTCTGTACAGAAGCAGCTTGGAAGCTGGATGCGCACGGCGATCGGCGTGATCGAGTCCTCCCATGTGCGCGTGTGCCGTTTCGGCGACAACATGAACAACGTGGCAGTTACCGAGGGTGATAAGGTAGAGGCGCAGATCAAGTTTGGCTGGGAGATCGACCATTACTGCGTAAACGATGTGGTGGAGTATGTGGACGCGGTGCCGCAGGGCGATGTGAACGCGCTGGTTGAGGAGTATTACAGCAAATATAAGATTATTGACGAGGGCAGGGATCTCGACGAGTTCAAGAAGCATGTGGCTGTGCAGGCGCAGCAGGAGATCGGTATCGAGAAATTCCTCGTAGAGAACGACTATCATGCGGTGGTAACGCATTTCGGTATGCTTGGCGGTCTGAAGCAGCTTCCGGGTCTGGCGATCCAGAGACTGATGGAGAAAGGCTACGGCTTCGGCGCGGAGGGCGACTGGAAGGTGGCGGCAATGGTGCGCATTATGAAGCTGATGACGGCGGGCATCAAGGATGCGAAGGGTACTTCCATGATGGAGGATTACACTTACAATCTCGTGCCCGGCAAGGAGGGTATTCTGCAGGCGCATATGCTTGAGGTATGTCCTTCCGTTGCGGACGGCGACATCGGCATCAAGGTATGCCCGCTTTCCATGGGTAACAGGGAAGACCCCGCGCGTCTCGTATTCACGTCAAAGACAGGTCCTGCGGTGGCGTGCTCTCTGGTTGATCTGGGTACCCGCTTCCGTCTGCTGATCAATGCGGTGGACTGCAAGAAGGTGGAGAAGCCTATGCCGAAGCTTCCTGTCGGCACGGCATTCTGGACGCCTCAGCCTAATATGGAAGTCGGCGCGACCGCGTGGATTCTGGCAGGCGGCGCACACCACACGGCGTTCTCCTACGATCTGACCGTGGAGCAGATGGCAGACTGGGCTGACGCAATGGGGATCGAGAGCGTTATCATTGACAAGGATACCAACATCCGCGATTTCAAGAATATGCTGAGATGGAACGAGGCGGCATACCGCTGATCCGTCGAAATTTAGAGAATAAAAGGCTGCAGAAATAAAGAAGGAGGGTTTGTGATAAGTATGGGAGCAAAAGAATGTATTGCAAGCGGTAAAGCGGTGCTGGGTATTGAGTTTGGTTCTACCAGAATCAAGGCGGTTCTGGTGGATGAGAACAACAAGCCCATCGCATCGGGGGCACACGACTGGGAGAACAGACTGGAGAACGGCATCTGGACTTATACGCTGGATGACATCTGGACGGGTCTGCAGGATTGCTACAAAAAACTGGCGGAGGATGTGCAGGCGCAGTACGGGGAGAAGCTTGTGAAGCTGGGGGCGATCGGTTTCTCCGCAATGATGCACGGCTATATGGCGTTCAACGAGAAGGATGAGCTGATGGTTCCCTTCCGCACATGGAGAAATACCATTACGGAAGAGGCCTCCACAAAGCTGACGGAGCTGTTCAACTATCATATTCCGCAGAGATGGACGATTGCACATCTCTATCAGGCGGTTTTAAACGGCGAGGCGCATGTGCCGGATCTGAAATTTGTCATCACGCTGGCGGGCTATATCCAGTGGAAACTGACGGGTGAGAAAATTGTCGGCGTGGGCGAGGCGTCTGGTATGTTCCCGATTGATATTGCGACGGGGCAGTTTAATGAAAAGATGATCGCACAGTTTGACGAGGCGGTTGCGGACAAGGGCTTTGCATGGAAACTGAAGGATGTGCTTCCGGCAGTTTACACCGCGGGGCAGCAGGCGGGTGCGCTGACAGAAGAGGGCGCGAAGCTGCTTGATCCTACCGGCACCTTGCAGGCAGGTATTCCTTTCTGTCCTCCCGAGGGTGATGCGGGCACAGGCATGGCGGCGACCAACAGCGTGGCACAGCGTACCGGCAATGTATCTGCGGGAACGAGCGTGTTCGGTATGATCGTTATGGAGAAGGAACTGTCCAAGGTCTATGACGCCATTGATCTGGTGACGACCCCGGATGGCAGCCTTGTGGCGATGGTGCACTGTAACAACTGTACTTCCGACCTGAATGCGTGGGTGAATCTGTTTAAGGAGTATTCGGAAGTGATGGGCATGAAGGTGGATATGAACGAGCTGTACGGCAACCTCTACCGCAAGGCATTGGAGGGAGACGACGACTGCGGCGGTCTGCTTGCCTACAACTATTTCTCCGGCGAGCATGTGACCGGCTTTAACGAGGGACGTCCGCTGTTTGTGAGAACGCCCGACGCGAAGTTCAATCTGGCGAACTTTATGAGAGTGCATCTGTTCACCTCCCTCGGTGCGCTGAAGACCGGCTTTGACATTCTTTTCCAGGAAGAGAAAGTGGAAGTGGATGAGATCTTAGGGCACGGCGGTCTGTTCAAGACCAAGGGCGTAGGGCAGAGCATCCTTGCGGCGGCAATGAACGCACCCGTGAGCGTTATGGAGACGGCGGGCGAAGGCGGCGCATGGGGCATTGCGCTTCTGGCTTCCTACATGATCAATAAGGGCGCGGACGAGAGTCTGGCGGCGTTCCTCGACAGCAAAGTATTTGCGGGTCAGAAGGGTGAGAAGCTGGAGCCGAAGGCGTCCGATGTGGAAGGATTTAACAAGTTTATGAAGTTGTACGGCGCGGGACTTGCGATCGAGAGAGCGGCAGTTGAATCTATGTAATATCAAAATCTGAGCAGAGTGAAATATATACAGGAGGTATAACATGTTAGAGGAACTGAAAAAACGTGTCTATGAGGCGAATATGCTGCTTCCGAAGTATGGACTTGTCACATTCACATGGGGGAATGTGAGTGAGATTGACAGGGAGAGCGGTATTTTTGCGATCAAGCCGAGCGGCGTGGACTATGACAAGCTGACGCCGGATGATATGGTACTTGTGGATCTGGAAGGCAACAAGGTGGAGGGGAAGTATAATCCTTCTTCCGACACGGCGACCCATGTGGAGCTCTACAAGGCTTACGAGGAGATCGGCGGCGTTGTACATACCCATTCTTCCTATGCCACAAGCTGGGCACAGGCGGGCAGAAGCATTCCCTGTTACGGGACGACCCATGCGGATTACTTTTACGGGGATATCCCGTGTCTGCGCTGTCTGAATGAGGACGAGATCGCGGATGCTTACGAGAAGAACACCGGGCTTCTGATTGTCAGCGAGTTTAAGAGAATGGATAAAGACCCGGTGGCGGTTCCGGCAGTACTCTGCAAGAACCACGGTCCTTTTGCGTGGGGCAAAGACGCGCACGGGGCGGTGCACAATGCGGTTGTACTCGAGGAAGTGGCGAAGATGGCTTACCGCGCGGAGACGATCCATGCGAGGATCCAGCCCGCGCCGCAGGAGCTGCAGGATAAGCATTATTTCCGCAAGCATGGCGCCAACGCGTACTACGGACAAAAGTAATTAATTGTGCCCGGGCACGGTGACAAAATGAAAGCTTTGTGATACACTTTAGGCAGATGATTATTATAGTTTTGATGGATGGAGGACAGCGATGAACAAATTAGAGTTACAAAAAACAGCTAATGAAGTTCGCAAGGGTATCGTGACGGCGGTACATGGCGCGAAGGCAGGGCATCCGGGCGGATCTCTGTCGGCGGCAGACATTTTTACTTACTTATATTTTGAAGAGATGAACATTGACCCGAAAGATCCGAAGAAGGCGGACAGGGACCGTTTCGTGCTTTCCAAGGGGCATACGGCTCCCGGGCTTTATTCCGTTCTGGCAAACAGAGGGTACTTCCCGGTAGAGGATCTGCCCACGCTGCGCCACCTCGGCTCCTATCTGCAGGGACATCCCTGTATGCAGGAGACGCCCGGCGTAGATATGTCTTCAGGCTCTCTGGGACAGGGCATTTCCGCGGCAGTAGGTATGGCTCTCGCGGCGAAGATGGACGGCAAGGATTACAGAACCTACACGCTGCTCGGTGACGGCGAGATTCAGGAAGGGCAGGTATGGGAGGCTTCCATGTTTGCGGGACACAGAAAGCTTGACAATCTGGTGGTGATCGTGGACAACAACGGACTGCAGATTGACGGTAAGATTGATGACGTGTGTTCCCCTTACCCGATTGACAAGAAGTTCGAGGCGTTCAACTTCCACGTAATCAATATCGACGGCAATGACTTTGACCAGATCGACGCGGCATTCAAGGAGGCAAAGGCGACCAAGGGTATGCCCACCGCTATTATCTGTAAGACGGTGAAGGGCAAAGGCGTTTCCTTTATGGAGAACAATGCGGGCTGGCATGGCAAGGCTCCCAATGATGAAGAGTATGCGACGGCGATGGCTGATCTTACAAAGATCGGTGAAGAGTTAGGAGGTGCAAACTAATGGCAGATGTAAAGAAAATTGCGACAAGAGAAAGCTATGGTAATGCACTTGCCGAGTGTGGTGCAGAATTTCCCAATCTGGTAGTGCTGGATGCGGACCTTGCAGGCGCGACCAAGACGGGCGTTTTCTTAAAGGCATTCCCAGACCGCCATATCGACTGCGGTATTGCGGAGTGTAACATGACAGGTATTGCGGCAGGCCTTGCTACCTGCGGCAAGATTCCCTTTATCAGTTCCTTCGCCATGTTCGCGGCAGGACGTAACTTTGAGCAGGTTCGTAACTCCATCGGTTATCCTCATTTAAATGTAAAGATCGGTGCAACCCATGCCGGCATTACCGTAGGCGAGGACGGCGCAACCCATCAGTGTAACGAGGATGTAGCTCTGATGCGGACCATTCCCGGTATGACCGTGATCGTTCCCTCCGATGATGTGGAGGCGAAGGCGGCGGTGAGAGCGGCGATCGAGATGGAAGGTCCCGTATATCTGCGCTTTGGCCGTGCGGCTGTCCCGGTAATCAACGACAAGCCGGATTATAAATTTGAGATCGGCAAGGGCGTTCTTCTGAGAGAGGGGACGGATGTGACGATCATCGCAAGCGGCATTACGGTTTCCTCCGCTCTGGATGCGGCGGAAATGCTCGCGGCGGACGGCATCAGCGCAGAAGTGATCAATATCCACACCATCAAGCCTCTGGATGAGGAGCTGGTACTTGCTTCCGCAAAGAAGACCGGCAAAGTGGTGACCGCGGAGGAGCACACCGTGATCGGCGGTCTTGGCAGCGCTGTCTGCGACTGTCTGTCTGAGAAACATCCCACACCCGTTCTGCGGATCGGTATGCAGGATACCTTCGGCGAGTCCGGCTCCGCGAATGCACTGGTAGAGAAGTACGGTCTGGACGGAAAAGGCATTTACGAAAAGGTAAAAACTTTTGTAAAATAGAGAGGCACCTGATTATGGGTAAAAGAATTTTGTCTCCCTCCATTCTGGCGGCGGATTTCGCCAGACTGGGGGAGCAGATCAAAGAGGCGGACGAAGCCGGGGCGGAATATATACATATTGATGTGATGGACGGGGTGTTTGTACCATCCATTTCCTTTGGGATGCCGGTGATCCGTTCCATCCGTAAGGTGACAGACAGGGTGTTTGATGTGCACCTGATGATCGTCGATCCGGATCGGTATCTGAAGGAGTTCAAGGCGTGCGGTGCGGACAGCATCACATTCCATCTGGAAGCCACGGACGACGCGGAGGAGACCATTGATCTGATACGAAACCTCGGTTGCAGGGTTGGCATGTCGATCAAGCCGAAAACCCCTGTGGAGGCGGTCAGAAAATACCTGCCTAAGCTGGATATGCTGCTGGTGATGACGGTGGAGCCGGGATTCGGCGGTCAGAAATACATCCCCGAATCGACGGAGCGCATCCGCAGAATACGGGAGATGGCTGACGAGATGGGACTTGACCTTGATATTCAGGTGGACGGAGGCATCACGGTGGATAATGCGAAAATCGTGTTGGATGCCGGCGCCAATGTGATTGTGGCGGGGTCTGCTGTTTTCGGAGGCAGCATTACAGAAAATGTAAAGAGATATCTGGCACAATTTTGATCTTTAAATGCGTGGCGCAGTCATTCAGACTGCGCCATTGACTTTGCGGGCTGCCTCCGCTTTTCCCAGAAGGTAAAGAAAGACGATGGCGGGCACACGCAGGATCGGGGTAGCCGTTTCGTGCTTTGTAAAGCCGAAATCGTTTATCTCTTTTGTGATCAAAAAGGCGTGGGTCACTTTTGCGGTTTTATCTTTACACAAGTCCACGATTGCATCTGTGGCGGGGATGTGGGAATTGCCGCGGTATTTGACTTCGCAGAGTATTTTCTGCCGGGGCAGTTCCACCACCACATCGACTTCCTTCTGGTTGTCTCTGGCATTTCTGAAATAGCCAAGCTGCGCGGGGGTGCCTTGATAGAAGGAAACCATGTGCTTATAGACAGCGGTTTCCACCACGGCTCCCAGCTCGGTTTCATCCGACAGCACATCGTCAATCATCAGCACCGCATTCCGGATCGCGGCATCGGCGATAAAAATCTTCGGTTTCCCTTTTAACGCTCCCTTGCTGCCTACGTTCATGGGTTTGGACAGATAGATGAGGTTGGACATTTCCAGAGCCTCAATATAGTTGTCGATGGTGGAGACGGATATGTTTTCAAGCTCCTTCGCTGCCGTGGTTGCGCTGAAAATTTCCGTGGTGTTCATACATAAATATAGAAACAGCTTTTCTATAAGCAGAGGGTTGCGGATGTTAAACAGGGACAGCACGTCGCGCTTAATGACCTTATCCACCACATCTTCCCGGAGCATCCGCTGCGCATACAGGTCGTCGCCGGACAGTACAAGCTCCGGGAAACCGCCGAGGGTCAGATAGCGGTTGAAATGCGTCCGCAGAGGCAGAAACCTGCCAACCAGATCGCTGAGCCGGGCATGGCTCATAGCGGAAAGATCGCAGGGCTGTATGGTTTCTGAAGCCAGCGGGTCTTCCAGACCGAGTATCATACAATATTCGTAAAAGGACATGGTGGGAATCTTCAAAATGTTCCATCTGCCTGTGCCGCTGTCGGCAGAGCCTTTTTCCAAAACAGGGCTTGCCGAGCCTGTGGCAATCATGCGGATGTCCTTCCTGCTGTCATAAATGACTTTCATCCATAACTCCCAGTCATCCGTATATTGGATTTCGTCAAAAAAAAGATATTTCTCCCCCTCGACCGGATACATGGATTCGTAGACGGACAGTACGGTATCTACGCTGACAAGCTTAAAGATCGGATTGTCAAAGGAGACATACAGAATATTTCTCGGATTGACGCCTTCATCCAGCAGTCTGTCAATAATCTGGTACTGTATCGTGGTCTTGCCGACACGTCTCATGCCGGAAAGGACAACAAAACGGCGGATACTTGGATGTCTGAGCATTTGGAAAGCCTCGTAATATGCCAGCCGTCTCAGCGGTTTCGCATCGTCTTTGACGGCGGAGAGCGATCTCCACCATGGGTTATACTGCCATAGCACTTTTATAATTTTTTCCTCGCCTACAATTGCCATGAGATGCCTCCTTTTATTTTATACAAAGCAGTATTTCGGTGTAATAAAGGAATATACCCGATAAACAATACGACTGTTTTGTAGTTATATTATAATAATAATATAGAAATTTTGCAAGTATATTTATAGTATATATAAAATGTTATAGTTGTATAACATATTAATAGGAATAAAGTTCAAATAGTATAACACAAAAACAAGCAGACTGTTTTCGCATTATACTATGAAAACAGTCTGCTTGTTTTTACGATATGATATGTATTCTGCCACATGTTTTAGGAAACTATATTCTGGAGCCATATCCCTTTCTTGACCAGCACAAATCCGATCACACATTTAATCCAGTCGCCCATCTGCACAAAGGCATAGACCGCGGCAACGGGCAACGCTGTGTAGCGGCTCAGCGTAAAGGCGATCACCACGCTGACACACCAGATGAATACGCTGTCGAAAAGGAAAGTGATGATTGTTTTGCCGCCGGAACGCAGGGTAAAGTAAGAGGCGTGCAGAAAGGCGTTCTGCGGCATAAAGACGGCGGTAAGCATAATGAAGTATGTCGCCAGCTGTTTCGATTCGCCGTTTGTGTTGTAGAGCAGCGGGAAAAACTGCGCCAGCAAAAGCATGACGGCAGCGATCACTACGCAGCTGAAAACGGAAAAGGCAATCATCTTATTATCCGTATCCCTTGCCTCTTTCATTTTACCCGCGCCGAGAAGCTGTCCCACAATGATTGCCACGGAATCGCCCAGCGCAATAAACACGATGTTAAATACATTGTTGATCGTATTGGAAATATTGAGCGCGGCAATTACGTTCAAACCCCGGATGGAATAGCACTGTGTCAGCATCGCCGTGCCTGCCGCCCAAAGTGTTTCATTTAGAAGAAGCGGCATTCCTTTTGTTATTATTTTTATCATCAGAGAACCGGGAACTTTCAATGTAGTGTAGAGTCCCTGCACAAAAGGATTCTCCTGTGCGTGGCGGTGCGTGTGTATGAGTACGATCGCACACTCAACAAAACGTGAAATGATGGTGGCAAGAGCCGCGCCGCGCACGCCCAGAGCCGGCATACCGAATTTGCCGTAAATTAACAGGTAATTCAATATAAGGTTGACGAAAACGGCGATTACGCCTGCTTTCATGGGCAGAATCGTCTTGCCGCATTCCCGCAGGGTGCTGGAATAAACCTGAACCAGCATAAAAGGAATCAGCCCGGGAAGCATAATCCGAAGATACTCTCTGCCATAGCGCAGGGTAGCTGCAGCGCTCTCCACCGTGCCGTCTCCCTGCAGATAGAAGGAGATCAGCGGACTGCCGGCAGTCAGCAGCAGAATCACCGTAAATAAGGTAATCAAAGAAACCATCCATATTTTAAAGCGGACGGTCTGCCGGACACCCTCCTGATTTTTCTGTCCGAAATATTGCGCGGTAAAAATACCTGCGCCGGATACACCACCGAACAGGCAGAGGTTATAGACAAAAAGAAGCTGGTTTACAATGGCGACGCCGGACATTTGTTCCGTGCCGATCTGCCCGATCATAATATTGTCCAAAAGACTCACAAAATTTGTGATTCCGTTCTGGATCATAATGGGGACGGCAATGGCGAGAACCATCTTGTAAAAGTTTTTGTCTCCAATGAATTTGTGTTGTGTTTTTTCTAAAAGTCTCATTCCACCATTCTACAGTATCCGCATGGCTGATGCAACTTAATTTTATCGGTTTTGTATGTATATTGTGCCTGTGCTCAGGCATATTTTATATGTAGTACATTTTACCAAAAATTAACATTTTGTTGATTAATTAGAAAATTACGCCTTGTCATTAAATGAATGATGAAATATGATAAAGTAAGCGAAAATACAAAAACGATAAGGATTTGAGGACGGAAGGAGAAGATATACATGGAACTTCAAGGTTTGACAAACTGTGAAACGCTGGTAATGAAAACAGTGTGGGATGCGGAGAGAGAACTGGATCTGGCGGATATCACACTGAGAGTAAACGAGGCGTATGATAAAGAGTGGAAGCCGCAGACAGTTTCCACCTTTTTGGCGAGGCTTGTCAAAAAGGGGTATTTAAAGAATTACAGACAGGGGCGGGTATTTTATTATCAGATACTGGTTCCGCAAAAAGAATATCTCGGCAAGCTGGCGGAAGGGTTTTTGAAATTCTGGAAACAGGAAAATGTGGATATTTTTCTGGCGGCACTGGAAAAATAGTCCCCCTTGCACGAACCGGGTAGGGACATCGCCTGCAATGGTGCGGAATACCTCTCCCATTTTCTACTCCGGTGTGCTACAATAGGTAGGGCAAAAGAAACGGAGATGACATTTTTTATGAAAAAGCTGGGAAGAAACGACGCCTGCTGGTGCGGCAGCGGAAAAAAATACAAGGCATGTCATATGGCGATGGATGAAAAAATCGAAAGTATCGAATTGCAGGGGCATATTGTTCCGCGGCATGATATCCTGAAGACTCCCGAACAGCTTCAGGGCATCCGGGAGAGCAGCAAGCTGAATATCGCCATTCTGGACGAGATTGGGCGGCAGATCCATATCGGCATGAGCACGGAGGAGATTGACAGGATTGTCCGGGATATGACGAAGGAGATGGGCGGCATTGCCGCGCCTTTGGGTTACGACGGATTTCCGAAGAGCGTCTGCACTTCCATCAACGAGGTGGTGTGTCACGGTATTCCCGACGAGAACCGCCTGCTGAAGGATGGCGATATCGTAAATGTGGACGTATCTACTATTTATAACGGGTACTTTTCCGACTCTTCGCGCATGTTTATGCTGGGGAATGTGCTGGAAGAGACGAGGAAGCTCGTGCGGGTGGCAAGGGAATGTATCGACGTGGGACTGGAGCAGGTGAAACCGTGGAACTTCCTCGGCGACATGGCGCAGGCGATCAACGATTACGCGAGACAGAACGGTTATTCTATCGTGAGGGAGATCGGCGGGCATGGTATCGGTCTGGAATTTCACGAGGAACCTTTTGTCAGTTATGTGACCCGCAAAGGCACGGAAATGCTTATGGTGCCGGGTATGGTATTTACCATTGAGCCGATGGTCAATATGGGAAAGGCTGACATTTATATTGACGATGAGGATGGCTGGACGGTCTATACTGACGATGGCAAGCCCTCCGCCCAGTGGGAGGTCACGCTGGCGGTGACAGAGGACGGTTATGAGATTTTGACATACTGAGACATAAGCGGCAGCAGCGCGGAAATTTGCGGAAAAATTTTTAGAATTTCGCGGTGAACGTTATTTCGTTTGGAAAGGTAAAACCCCGAATGTATCAATATTACAGGTGCATCCGGGGCTTTTTGCATTCAAAAACTTGTGCAACATTCCGATATTGTAAATGGGAATGGCATCTGGTATGGTAATCATACAATCTTTGAGAAGATTAAAGTATACTTTATTCCGTACATTTTGTATGTTCTGGATTTCTATGTACGGGTCTGCGGCGGGTCGCCGGATAATCCAGCAGGAAAAGACGAAAAAGATTGGAAACAAGGGCACATTGAAAAACCAGAAGTTAAAGAAGGAGGCTATAGGAAAACTATGCGCGAATTTATGACAAAAGTGTCAGATTATTTTAATGAATGGCGGGAGGATCCCGAACGGGAAGACGGACAGGTTACACGGGTGTTTATCATTGCGGCAGCGATCGCGGTGGCTGTGGTAATCGCGCTGCTCCTCTGGTGGGGGTACGGCGTGCAGGAAAAAAAGAGGGAGGAAGCCGCTGCGAAAGCAAGAAAACTGCAGGAAGCACAGAGTATGCAGGACACACAGGACGCGATTGCCCTGCGGGAGGCGCAGGGACTTGTAACAGCTACTTACGAAGAAAAAATGCAGGAATATATGTCCCGGGATTCCGGGGAACAACTGCGGCAGGAATATCTCACGAATACCGAATCCCTGTCAGAGAAAGTGAAGGAACTGCAGGAAGCGCTGGAACAGGTACAGAGGGAAGTGGCGGAGATTCTCAGGGAATACCGGGAAGGAAGCACAGCGTCCTCCGAAAAAGTGACAGAAAAACTTACGGTACTGGAGAGGGAAACCCGGACTGTCGCGGAGAGCGTCAAAACGCTGGAAACCAGACTGACAAACCTATCGGACGTGGTGCAGACAATCGACCGGGAAAAGATACCCGCCATTCAGGGGCAGATTGGTGATCTCCGGGCGGAGCTGGGACAGGTGCGCTCTGACGTGTCGGGTATCTGCGATAAGATCAAAGAACTTCGGAAGGAGGATGAAAGACTCTGGAATAAACTTTCCAAAGTGGAAGAGAGCCTCAAGACGACCATCAACGAAAATTTAGATGATCTGGATGAACGTCTGGACGAACTCGGAAAAGATATGGATGATCTGGAAAAGGAATTTAGAAAAGCGTTGGAGGAAGTGGAGAAAAAGAATGAGGAAAGGGCGCGGGAACTGGATGAAAAGCTGGGCAAACAGATAGATGCCCTTTCGTCGGAATCACTCTCCTACCGCTACGAGGAGCGGACAAACACGCTCTATCTGATGCCGGGTCAGAGCAAATCCGGCAGGTAAAGGAGGGGTGGCATGAATCATAATAGAGGCAGTAGAGAAAATAAGAGTGCAAGGAAAAGAAAAGGGATATTCGCGGCGCTGCTGGCGCTGATCCTCGGATTGGGCGTGGCAGCACCGGCGGTACGGGCGGAGGAAAAGCAGGCGGCAGAACCGAAACAGGCATCTGCACAGCCGCCGGAACAGCTGATATCATGGGAGGGACTGTCCTCGCGGGGCAGTCTGGTATACCGGCAGGAGGAAGAAGGCGCGCAGATATACGCCGCGGATTTTCTTCTTCTGCGGGACCGGCTGGGTATCATTCCCGATACGGTATTTGAACCCGCCTGTTACGCACATAACCACCAGTGGGAGTACCTTGATACAAACGGGGAGACGCATACCAGACACTGTAGTATCTGTGGACATGCGTTTGATCTGGTGAGTATCCATAAGGCGGAGAGGCGGGAAACCTGCTCCCTTTTCCATGAGGGGACGACGTATCCCGGCATACGCTATACCTGTGTCTGTGGATATCAATGGGAGTGCGAGAAGGCGCATACGCTGTTTTTTGAGTCGGTGGACGAAGCCGGGCACAGAAGCGGATGCCGTCTCAACGGCACGGGATTCTGCCCGGGATACGAACCAGTCACGGAGGAACATTACGCATACTGTTACAATTCTTGCGGGGACGGCAGGCACCATGAAAAAATCTGTCTGGACTGCGGGTATCAGAGTGAGGAAGCGTGTAGCTTTACGCTTTTGGACTCGGATGGTGAAGAAAACGACAGCGGGGAAAGCGGCGAGGATGACAGCGGCGGCAACGACGGCGTCAGACGATGCTGGTGCGGCAATGTGGAAACGGGAGAGGAAAATTTAGGCATAGGAACCGGGGAAGATCATCCGGCTGGGGAAACCGCGTCAGACCCTTCCGGCACGGAATCCGGCGATGAAAGTGAGGGCACACAGACCGGGGAGAACCCCTCTGGCACGGAGCCGGGGGAAGAAACAGCAGATGAAGAGCCGGGGATGGCATCTGAAATGCCGGACGAGGAGCCGGGGATGGCATCTGAAATGCCGGACGAGGAGCCGGGGATGGAGCCTGAAACGCCGGACGCAGAGCCGGAGGATGAAACAGAGGAAAATACAGATTCAGAACAGGGAGGCGGGTATGAAGAATAAAATTTTGGCAATGATAGCGATGTTGACCATGGTGGTCAGTACATGTATGGTGGCAACGGCGGCGGAGACTCCTTCCGCCACGAAAGCGGAACTGCGCTCAGAGGGAGTGATCCGCTATTCTGGCAAGGAGGGGAACGTGATTATCGATTCGGCGGATTTTTATACGCTGGCAGACCGGCTCGATCTCTTTAAAGTGCGGGCAGTCAGACAGCTTGGAGTGATGAATACTTACCTGTCCCGGACTGCCGGGGATGTGGCAATGACAAGCGCGGACGGCGTATATGCGGTGCACAGGAAACCGCAGCCGGGGGAAGAGGCGGATCCGCTCTCGCTGGATTTTGCCACCATTCTGGAGGGAATTGCGGTAAGCCAGAGCATTCCGACAGACCCTGCGGCTTACGGGTTCCCTGTTGGAACAAAGCTCTTTAAGAAGGCGGATGGGACACTCGGCACCAGTGATTCGGACGGTGCGGAGCCAGTCGTCATTCAGCCTGCAACAGCAGACAATCTGTCCGCGGGAACGGCGGCGTGGGTCAACGGGGAACTGAAACTCGGTACAGGATCGGATATGGCGAAAATGCTGGAGGAGATATCCAACGCGCAAGGAACAGGAAACGGTCTCGCGCAATATCCGATCGCCGACACTTACATACTTCCGGAAGATGTGCAGGTTGCTTTTGCCTATGTGGTTACAACGGCACACGGCAGCAATGGGGTGGACGGCAATCAGGCGGGGGCAGATCCTGTTCTGACTGTGAGCAGCTGCAAAAACCAGACCAAGCTTTTTGGGAAGGGGTATGCCAGAAACGGGTTTAATGTGCGGATCGGTCTCTACTATCTGACAGGGCTGCCTGCCGGCACACAGATCAAAGGCAGCAGCGGTGTTCTTTTCTACTAGACGTCACAACTGTTTCCGTGGAACGCCCTTGCGGGAATTGACAATCACGCCCCTTTACGATAGACTTTATCAATAAGAAGGAATGAGGAAAGGAAGCGTGTCATGAACAAGGGAAAATATTATATTACGACGGCGATTGCCTATACCTCCGGCACTCCCCATATCGGCAACAGCTATGAGATTGTGCTGGCGGACAGCATCGCCCGATTTAAAAGAAAAGACGGCTACGACGTATTTTTCCAGACGGGTACGGATGAGCACGGACAAAAGATCGAGTTAAAGGCACAGGAGACCGACGTTACGCCGAAAGCCTATGTAGATAAGGTGGCGGCTGAAATCCGGCGTATCTGTGATTCGTTAGATACCTCTTATGATAAATTTATCCGCACCACCGATGATTTTCACGAGAAACAGGTACAGAAAATTTTTAGGAAGCTATACGAGCAGGGGGATATTTACAAGGGCGCCTATGAAGGGCTTTACTGTACCCCCTGCGAGTCCTTCTGGACGGAGTCCCAGCTTGTGGACGGGAAATGCCCCGACTGCGGCCGTGAGGTGAAACCGGCAAAGGAGGAGGCATACTTCTTTAAAATGAGCAAGTATGCGGACAAGCTGATTGCGCATATCAACGAGCACCCCGAGTTTATCCAGCCCGTGTCCCGCAAGAACGAGATGATGAATAATTTCCTTCTGCCGGGATTACAGGATCTGTGTGTGTCCAGAACCTCCTTTAAGTGGGGGGTTACCGTGGACTTTGACGACAGGCACGTGGTTTATGTGTGGCTTGACGCGCTGACCAACTATATCACGGGCATCGGTTACGACGCGGAAGGGGCGAGCACCGACCAGTATCAGAAACTGTGGCCTGCCGATCTGCATCTGATCGGTAAGGATATCATCCGTTTCCATACCATATACTGGCCCATCTTTCTGATGGCGCTGGGGGAGCCGCTGCCGAAGCAGGTATTCGGGCATCCGTGGCTTTTGCAGGGCGACGGTAAGATGAGCAAATCCAAGGGAAATGTGATCTACGCGGACGATCTGATTCACTTTTTCGGCGTGGACGCGGTGCGCTACTTTGTGCTGCACGAGATGCCTTTCGAGAACGACGGCGTGATCACATGGGATCTGATGGTGGAGCGCATGAATTCCGATCTGGCAAATACGCTGGGAAATCTGGTGAACCGCACCATTTCCATGAGCAATAAATATTTCGGAGGCGTGGTTGAGAATAAAAAGGTGGGCGTGGACGCAGGCGCCGAGGATGTAGACGCCGACCTGTATGGCGTTCTGACCGACACTTATAGCCGCGTTGTTAAGAAGATGGACGAGCTGCGGGTGGCGGATGCGATCACGGAGATCTTTACCCTCTTTAAGCGCAGCAACAAATATATTGACGAGACGATGCCTTGGGCGCTCGCGAAAGACGAGACGAAAAAGGACAGACTGGCGACGGTGCTTTACAATCTTTCCAATGCGATTATAGTGGGCGCCTCTCTTCTGGAGCCTTATATGCCGGAGACCGCGAAGCGGATTTCCGGGCAGATGAACGCACCCTTAATAGACTTTGAAGTGCTGGAGAAATGTGCTGCTGACCATGACACGGCAACGGCATCCACTCTCTACCCTTCGGGGACACAGGTGACACAGACGCCGGAAATCCTTTTTGCGAGACAGGATCTTGCGGAGGTAATGGAGAAGGTGGAAGCCATGTTTGCCGAGAGAAAGAAAGCGGCGGGTGAGGAAGCGGCTACGGAGACGGATGACGTGCCCGCGGACGTGATAGATATCGAAGCGAAGGAAATGATTTCCTATGATCTGTTTGACCAGTGCCAGTTTCAGGTGGGCGAGATTCTGGAGTGCAAGGAAGTGCCGAAGTCCAAAAAACTGCTCTGTTCCAAAGTGCGGGTAGGTTCTCAGGTGCGCCAGATTTTATCCGGCATCAAACAGCATTACAGCGCGGAAGAGATGGTAGGCAAGAAAGTTATGGTGCTTGTAAACTTACAGCCCAGAGAAATTGCCGGTATGATGTCTGAGGGTATGCTGCTCTGCGCGGAGGATGCGGACGGAAAACTTTCACTGATGACACCCGAGCGGTTCATGCCTGCCGGTGCGGAGATCTGCTGATCATAAGGAGAAACATGATAGAAAAAGAGGAATTTTACTTTGGCTCGCGGGACGGTGAGCATAAACTTCATGCGGTCAGATGGCTTCCCGGGACAGAGAAACCGATCTGCATTTTGCAGATCATACACGGCATGTCGGAGCATATCGGCCGCTACGAGGATTTTGCGGGATATCTTGCCGGAAAAGGCATTCTTGTGGTTGGCGACGACCATTTAGGACACGGTTTTTCCGTAAAAGACGGCGAAATCCGCGGCTACTTCTGCAAGGAGGATGCCGCCACCGTGCTGGTGCGGGATGAGCACAGACTGAAAAAGATGATGCAGGAGCAGTATCCCGGCATTCCCTATATTATTCTGGGGCACAGCATGGGTTCCTTTATCCTGCGCAACTATCTGATGCGTTACGGGAACGGGATCGACGGGGCTGTCATTATGGGAACAGGTATGCAGCCAAAGCGTGCCGTGAGGCTGGGCTGGCTGCAGGCGTCTTTTCTGAGTGCGGTTCTCGGTGACAAATATGTGTGCAAAGGTATGGACAAAGCGCTGTTCGGCGTTTATAACTTGAAATTTCAAGCCGGACCCGGGGATTCCGGGCACTGGGTCAGCGTGAACCCGGAGAATGTGAAAGACTTCCAGTCTGATCCCCTTTGCAATTTTGTCTTTACCGCCAACGGATTCCAGACACTGATGCGTCTGATCCTGAATCTGTACGACGAGAAAAAGCTGGCGCAGATGCCAAAAGACCTGCCCATTTTGTTTGTATCGGGACAGGAAGATCCGGTGGGAGACTTTGGGAAAAGCGTGGAGAAGGTATTCCGTTCCTTTGAAGCCCTGGGTATGGAGCATGTGCAGCTAAAACTTTATCCCGGTGACAGGCACGAAATACTGAATGAGGCGGACCGGCAGAACGTTTACGAGGACATTTACCGCTTTGTGTTGCAAAACGTTACATGACTGCGGCGTGGTATCCGGGGCTGAACGGCACATCCCGGCATGAAACGTTTTGGAATGGGGTGAAACATGAAAAAATTTATGAGTATGCTCTGCCTGCTGGCGATTCTGTGTGTGGCGTATCTCGTCTTTACACAACCGCGGGACGGCGGCAGACCCGGCATAGAGGATATCGAGTCCGGGGCGGATGAGCTTGTGGATCAGGTGAAGGGCATGTATGAAGAGTATGGCTCCGCCGCAGTCGCGCAGGCAGATGAAAAACTGGAGGACGTCGTAGAACAGGCGGACGAAAAGCTGGGCGATGTCGTGGCACAGGCGGACAAAGCCATCGATGATGCGGTGGAAAGTGCGGTAGAAGGCGCAAAAGAAGGCTTTTTCCAAAGCATAAAAGAAAGTATAAACGATTTTTTTGAAAGTATGACTTCCCGGGAAAACGAAAATGATAATTGAAGCAAAAACCGCTGATGTCGGGATGACAAGGCGGTTTTTTGTATATACTCTACTATTATATTATATACAGAAAAGAGGAGGTAGCATATGAAGATAGCTTTTTTCAGTACAAAACCCTATGACAAAATCTGGTTTGAGCCAATGGGAAAGGAATATGGATTTGAAATCCGTTTTTATGAGGTGCCTTTTCACGAGGAGACCGTGTCCCTTGCAAAAGGCTTTGACGCAGTCTGTATTTTTGTGAATGACTATGTGAATGCGGATATGATCGGGCAGCTTTACGACATGAAGGTAAAAGCGATCCTTCTTCGGAGCGCGGGTTTCAACCACGTGGACGTGAAAGCTGCCGAAGATAAAATTCAAATTCTGCGTGTACCCAGTTACTCCCCGGAGGCGGTGGCGGAATTTGCCATGACCATGGTGATGACGGTAAACCGCTATACGCACAAAGCGTACAACAGAACGCGGGAATTTAACATGAGCCTGCACGGGCTGATGGGTGTGGACTTGTACCGCAAAACGGCAGGTATTGTAGGCACGGGAAAGATCGGGCAGGCTATGATCCGCATCTGTAACGGGTTCGGTATGGAGGTGCTGGCGTATGACCCTTATCCAAATAAAGATCTGGATGTGGAATACGTGTCGGTGCAGGAACTGATGGAACGTGCCGATGTGATATCCCTGCACTGTCCGCTTACTTCCGAGACGAAGCATCTGATCAATGCGGACACGATCGGGAAAATGAAAAAGGGCGTATATCTCGTCAATACGTCTCGCGGCGCACTGATTGATACGGACGCGCTGATCGACGGGCTGGTGGATGGAAAATTCGGCGGCGTGGGTCTGGACGTATACGAGGAAGAGGAAGGAATTTTCTACGAGGACAAGTCCAATGAGATTATGAGGGATGAAAATCTTGCCAGACTGATGACCTTCCCGAACGTACTGATTACTTCCCATATGGGATTTTTCACCAAGGAGGCAATGCAGGCGATAGCCAAGGTGACACTGGAAAACGCTTATGCGTTGGAAAATGGTCTGCCTCTGGTTAACCGGGTGGGGAGCGAATCGGTAAAATAGAGAATATGAAATGAGGAAGTTTCGTCTATTTTTACCAGACGTTATACAGAACAATAACACCCCAAATTCCCGCATTAGCAACAAATTAGTGACAAATTTCCCCGCCCCGGAACCGTTCCCATCCCCCTGTCCATGCGGGTTGTACGATTTAATAAAAATTTAATTAGTTACAAATTAGCGACAAATCGGGGGAGTTACGCGGAATAATAAACCATGACAAACGATATCACATACGCTATTTTCAGTATGTGTGCCCGCAAACCCGCATAAATACTGAACTTTTCAGAATTAAGAAAATCTTAAGAATTTAGTGCGTCAAGATGTGGGGGAGGCAGATGAGACCGAAAATCCGGGCGATTCTGACACCACGGAAGACGAGACAACAGAAGAGGGTGAAGAACGCAAGGAGGAGAAACCGGCGGATCCCGCCGCGGATGACACCACCGAAGAAACACCCGAAGACGACGGAACGTCTGAGGAGCCGACAGACCCCGTTGATTCGGAAATCCCCGACGAAGAGCAGATAGTACAGAATCCGCCTGCAGAGGATGAAACTCCTGCGGAAGATGAATACTCTTCTCTGGTGGACACTGACGCTTTGGTAACAAAGGCAGAGACGAGGATTATCGTTAAAGGCGTTGCTACCAACGATAAAGGCGAGGAATCCCTTACCGATCTGAAAACCGCAGAGGTCATTTATACGAACGGCTGTGCGGAAAAAGACGGTTCCAAGATGCGTGAGGGCGTTGATGTTACCTTCCGTGTTCTTCCGACCGCGGGTAATACAGTAACCGGCGTAAGCTATGTCGTTTTAGGCACAGAGGAAGAGCCCAAGCTCGAGGCAGAGAGCACTCTTGGGACTGAAGGGGTGCAGACCATCGACAAGGGTCAGTTCTCGACAGACGGAAAGAACGACAAGAATGTCCTGATCGTAGTACGGACCAAAGAAGTAAAGTATACGTTGGCAGTTGAAGCCGGTGCTACCGGCGTTGCCGCAAAGACACCCGGCAAGGACGAGGAGACAAAGAAAGACGCGCTTCTTGATCTGGTAACCGAGTATACTTACTCCAAAGCAAATTCGATCAAGATTGCCATGACCAATATGGCTGCCGGCACGACCTATAAGGTAGAGGCAAAAGCAGGTGATGGCGAGGCGCTGGAACTGAAAGCAGGCACACCGGTTGCGGAAAAAGACGGCGTTGCGGCATATGTTCCTTACACCCTGAATGTTTCCGCATTAAATGGTGCGGCAAAGTATGCGGATCAGACCATCACCGTGACGGTTACGACTGTTGCGGAAACGACTGTTGCGGCATCCGCTGCAGACGTTGACGGCGCATGGGGCGCTGCAGGCGGCGCTTTTGCAGCAGCGACGATCGCAGAGGGCAAAACCGGATATACCGCATATACAGCAGGCGGATCCTATAATGTGGGCACAAAGGTTGCTTTTCAGGTTACAGACGCGGAAGGCTGGACAAAAGTAGACAAGTCCAAGATCACCGCCAAACTGACAAAGTCTGGTGAGGACGATATTGCACTGACGGTATCTGACGCACCGAAAGGCGACTTTACGCTGGATGAGGGCGTGAAGGGCTTCTATGTAGAAATCAGGAAAGCTTTGGTGCCGGGTTCCGGCTACACTTTAGAGATTGCGGTGGATGCAGAGCTTGACGATACGGCAAAAAAGATCACCTTCAAGTACAGCGCTCCCGACGGCGTAATCAAACTTGAGGGCGGCGAGTCGACAAATCCGACCGCACCCATTACCAAAACCTACGTTAAGACAACGGAAGGCGCTTATTATCTTAACATCACTTCCAGAGAAGGTTACCAGATCCAGGAGGTAAAAGTAACCCTTAAAGGTAAGTATGATGACACAAAGAATGGTACCTTTAATCCTACCTATACACTGGATGGTTCAAAGAAGAAATATGCGATCAAGAATGCCGTAATCAACTTCAGCGGCGACCATACGCCCGGTGTAACAGTGAAGGATAAGGAAACCGGTGAGGAAACCACGGACGGCAAATCATGGACGGCTACCGAAGCTGCCGTTGAAATCGTTCTTGGCGACAGCATCGAAGGTGCGGACGAGGAGAAGAAGATATCCTTCGGCTCTGTCGCAGCGGGAAATGCTGGTAATCCGTACAAGTATGAAGTTAAGACAAGCGAACAGGTTACTTTTGACGAGGAGACCCAAACCGCTACTATTGCGGAAGGCACCCAGTATCTTAACTTCACCGTGGCAGCCGAGACTGAGCCGCAGGTAGAGTTAAAGTTAAATGGTGGAGCAGGCGAAGCGGATCATACAGGTCTTCTGGAGACCGTCAGCGAGGCGGCAGGCAAGTTTGAGTACCGCGTTGCGGCAAAAGCGCTGATCGGTGAGAAGGGGCATATTTCCATTACCCGTCTGACCAAGACTGTTAGCGTGACGGTTACGGGCACAGGCGCGACTGTATCCTATAAAGATACAGAAGAGGGAAGCACGAAGAATGGCTCCGTGACCGCTGATGGCACATGGACAGTTGCCAAGGACGCGCCGTTGGAGATCACGGTTACTCCCAGCACTGCTCCTACGGCTGCGCCCATCGCTTCCGTTACCTACAAGGTAGGCAGCAAGGGAACCGCACAGACAGCAGCGGCTGACAGCACAGGTAAATATACCTTCTCCGTCAAGGCTTCTGATAATGTTACCGTGGAAGTAAAGAAAGCGGAGGACGAGAGACTCTTCATACAGAAGGGCGCAAAAGCGTCGGAAGTAATTCCTGCGGACAGCACAGTGGACGCAGGCTATGAGGAAGAGATCAAGGCATGGGTAGAGAACAAGAGCGGCACCAAGATTGAACTCCTTAACGCTACCGTTACAGACAACGGTGTAATCGCGGAGACCAAGGCTTCTATTGAAGACAATGTGGCAATCTTGACAGTCGCGAAGGAAGAGTATGAGAAAGCGCTGAAAGTAACCCTTATGAAGAAGGACCGTACCACGGTTTCCTTCACGGTAGTGTCCGACAAGGCAGTCGAGAGCGGCGTGACTGTGACCGGTGCAGACGGTACGGAAGTGACAAGCGACGCTCTGGATGCGGATACAGTTAAGACCTATAAGGTGACGGCTGAGAGCGGCAATATAAGAAAACTGGCTGCGGTTGTGGTGGATACCACCGATGAAGCAGTCAAGGAAATCGAGGGAACACCGGAAACTTCTCCGGAGAGCAGCATTGATGCGGACCTTACAAACGGTGTCCTGACCGTGACCGCTAAACCTGCAAAGGAAAAGGTGGAGAAGGCAGGCACAATCCTGATTTATGACGAAAAGATCGCTGCGGACGAGAATGGCAGGAAACCCGTTCTGGCGAGCCTGAAGATGAGTGTGAACGCACCCGTTGTAGTGGACGTAACCGCTGAAGCGGATAAGGGCGCTGCGGACGGCAGAAGTCTTCCCGTAATAATCAAGGTACCCGAAGTATTTAAGAACGTACATCTGGAAGAAGGCGCATTTGGTTATGAAATCAAGGTGAAAAAACCCGAAAACATGACCAGACCGGCAGACATGGATCAGGATGACTGGGATGCTATCACAGCAAGTATCGACGCAAACCTGGCAGGATACGAAGATGGGAAAGCAATTTCTCTTGAGAGTGTAATCGCAGCCGGCGGTCATACCATTGCAGTCCTCTCCGATGATGTGAAGCCTGCCAAACTTGAAGGCTTTACCATTGAAGTAACGCCTGTGCAGTATATGGATGCAGACGACAGGGTTGATGCGGAGAAAAAGATCCTTGGTAAGCCCGCAATCCTTACGGAGGCAGGTACCACCGCCCCGGTCTACAGCGATACCTTGAATCTGGGCAAGGGCACAAACACCCTGACCACAGGGCAGGACGCGGATATCGTGGTGGCAACGCCTGTTTTTGCCAAGGATGCGCAGTATAAGCGTGTGGAAGTGGAAATCATCAACAACACGACCGGCAGGAAAGCATGGCCGGATTCTTTCACAGACAGCTATACTTCCGAATATTTAGCTAAGTGGAATCCTGTAAATGGCACTGTGACCGTAAACGCGAAAGAACTGTCCTACTCTTCCAACGCAGCAGGCAGTTATAAGGACCTTGCCGTAAAGGTTACCGCCTATACGGAGAAGGAAGACTATGGCGTGAGCGGCACAAAGAAGCTTTCCGTTGTGAACGGTATTCAGGATATGGGTCTTGACGTGCAGCCCGAGATTCTGTTTACCGGCAAGAAAGTGACTGTGAAGAGCGCCATTGACTACAACACATATGACTATGGTTCTGATGATAAGGTCAATAAGAAGATGGCGCCCAAGAAGAAAGCGGCTGTCTACAGCATCGTGGGCGCAGACGATTATACGGAGCAGTCCCTCAGTGCAAACCTTACCGCGGTTGTGGACAACAAGGGCACAAAGGCAGTCATCGTAGACAAGAGCGGTAAGATTACCGTGGCGAAGGATTTTGTTCCTTCCAAGAATGCGGCGGATAATACTTTCCGACTGAAGGCAGTTGCAGCGGACTATGCAGGCAATGGGGTGGAAGTATACTCTGATCCGATCGAAATCGTCAGCACAGGCACGACGCTGGGCAGCATTGCGATCTTCAGATATGACAGCCAGAAGAACGGCTGGACGATGATGCCGGCAGGGGATATCCCGACGGATGGCAGCTACTACAAACTTGCTGTACTGAAACCCGGCGTACCTGCAAAGAATACCTATGATGTAGACGGAGACGGAAGCGGAGATACACTTCCGGCAAACCTGTTTGACTTCAAGTCCTCCAACAAGAACATTGTGGTGGATTCGGACGGCGATATCACCGTAAAGAAGCTTGGCAAGACCAACTTTACCGCAGCGGCGAGAAGCGATGCCAAGAATAAGGCAGAGATGAAGAACGTGAACTTCGTGATGGAGAATACTGATCTCTATGTGGAAGTGACACGTTATCAGGATTCTACCTTTAAAAAGGTTATTGACACCAGATACTTCAAGGCTGCCGGTCAGATCGATATCACCGGCAATACCACAGGATATTTCTCGCTGAATGTTAAGAAGTATCTCGGGAAGAATCGGTCTGGGGAGGATGTGTATAGAGACTTCATTCTTCCTAACTACGCATTCTCCTTCAAGAACGCGAAGCAGGTAAAACCTGTATCAAGTACGGGATATTATGAATATACTGACGACGCGTACTTTGTGGCAACGGGCAGTACCGGCAGGGCAGCTACCATTGTCACAGTGAACAACAAGGGTGTGAAGCCCGCACAGAAGTTTGACATCACCATCACGAACGCAACGGCGCCGACAGGCAACGCGCCCAAGCTCGCGATGACGCACAAGAAACAGCGCATCGTTGTAGGACAGGATACATCAGTGAACATCACTGTTACTGCAGCGAAGAAGGGTGAGACGATCCCGGTTGACACCTATGTGATGCTCTCCGCGGATCAGACAAAGAAGACAAAGGGATATGTCAACAGCGTATTTGACGGCAGTCTGGATAAGGCGATCCGTCTGGACGGCAACGGCGGCTCCACAGCGACCTTCAGTCTGGGTATGGAGGCAGAGAATGCGGAAGGTTACACGCTGATCGCAACCCTTGGTACGATGACAGATGGCGTCTTCACGCAGACCCATAAAGAAGCAAGAATTACCTTAAAAGCTGTAAAGGCAAACGAAAACATCAAGGCAACGACAAGCTACACCCTGAATCCGTATGGCGTTTCCAGCCAGAAGCTGGTAATCAACGGCGGCGATGGCACAGTTTGCTTTGCAGATGATGCGTACAGGGATACCGACGAGAATGGTCTGATTGAGGGCTTCAACTATGCGAAGAACCAGATCCAGAAGGGCGGTACGCCCAACGAGTTCAGAAAGTACTTCAAGGTAACGGCAAAAGCAGACGGCAGACAGATCGACAGAATCATGGTGAACCCGGATCTGAGCTATGAAGATCTGCAGAAGCTGGATGACAAAGATTTCCAGAAAGCAAACACTACCGGTTACATCACCGTAACCAACGGCTTCAAAAAGGTAGATGTAAAGCTGACCGTCAAGTTAAAGACACAGAAGGATCTGAAGTTAAAGGCATCCGCGACGCCTGTGATCGCAGGCAAGGACGTTATCACCGATATCCAGATCATGGACGGCAAGACGCCTGTTGCGATCGAGCAGTACACAGTAAGCGGCGGCAAGAGCTTCCAGACTTACTACACAACAGAAGTGGCATCGGATGCGGACGAAGCGGCGGCGGAAGCAGAGCGCCTCGCAAACGGTATCATCCGTGTGAAAGCAGCGACTGCAGAGCAGGGAAAAGACACGGTAGACGTGAAGGTTCTCCTTGCAGGCACCGCTGATGGTTACAAGGCAGTAGACGAAACGAATAACGCGAAGCCGTTTGACAGGTTTGGCATTGACGTGAAAGGCGTAAGCGTAAAGATCGACGCACTCACGACCGGAAACAAAGTTGTTCTTTCCAATAGCGATAAGAACTGGAAGGTAGAGAACAACGACTGGGCGGCGGAAGGCGAGTTCTACGGCTGGCAGACCACAAGAAACTACAGCTTCAAAAACAGACTGAGCGTTCCGGCAGGAAGCGAAATCACAGTAAGCTCTGTAAGCGGAAACAGTGCAACACCTTATGTATCCTTCGACAGCGATGCTTACAATGTGAACGGCGGACAGAAACTTACCATCAGTCTGGATAAGAACAAACTGCAGGAGGAGATGGGTAAGCCTAAGAGTAAGCTGAAACCCGGCGCTAAGGTTAAGGCGAAGGCAATATTCTCCTACGCACAGCAGGACAAAGACGGCAATGCAGTAAAGAGCTCCATCAAGAATGATGAAGTAACATTCACCATCACCCTGCCCGAGGCAGAAGGCTATGCAAATGCGGACGCATTGAACGATGCGATAGCAGCCGACAAGTCATTCCAGAATCTGGTTGACGTGAAGACGGCGAAATACCACAGCTATCTCGGAGAGCCGAAGGATAATGGGGAACTGTATTCGCCCGACGACGTCAGGGCAGCCGTGGAAAGGGATCTGAAAACGGCAGTACGTGAGATGGCTAAGGGCACCAGCGCGGCAATCTCCGCGGAAAGTGATTATGCGGATCCTCTGTATACCTTCACGCTGACCGTAGCGGGCAAAGAGCATGTGTACAAGACACGTGCGACGACACCGACAGCAGCGAGTGTGGCTGCCCAAATCCGTACATTATATGGCACCGTTGCGAATGCGGAAACGGCTGAGAAACTTGGTCTGAGCTACTACCCTGCAACCTCGGCGGGCGACCTTGCAGGCGCGCTGCGCAGCGCTCTGGCGGAAGAAAATCTGATGACCAGAAACATCTCCCTGTCCGTGAGCATTGATCAGTGCAATGCGCCTAAAGTGAACGGCACAGGCAGTTTCGTGGCAACCGTAACGGTTACAGACCGCAACAAGGAGCCGGAATCCTCCGGCTGGAGTGAAGATGCGATAGTAAGATATACCTTCCCCGGGCTGGCAGCTGTGTCAACCTACACAGACGATGGCGTTCTGGCAGGACTCCTGAAGACTGGTACGGCGGTCACGGATCTCTTCAGCAAGGCATACACCGCATCCGGCGGTGATATCGCTGAGGATAACGAGATCGGCGACAAGATGAAGGCTGAGCTGATCAAGCAGATCGAAGAATTTGCGCAGAAGCAGATCACGAACAACACCTATCTGAAGGTGAAGGGAATCGACGCAAACACGTTCGAGTGCGAGTGGAATGGCTCTACGGGATGGACGTTAGCATTTGATATCGTTTACACCGACAGCACACCCGGCACGAAGACGCCCGAGATCAAGGCAGAGGTCAAGACTGGCGATGCAGTCAGCGTGACGAAAGCCAATGTTGAGAGTATCAAACAGGCTGACAGCACTAATGGATTGGCAGCAATCAAGGCTGCAGTAACTGAGGCTGTCACGAAGGCAAAGAATACGATTGATCCTGCGGCAACGAAGGAAGCAGCGATCGCGGCGATTGAGAAGCTTGTGAAAGCAGCGATTGTAAGTCCTAAATATGACGCGGCGAAGAGCCTGTTGATCGAAGTACCCGAGGGCGGCGAGTTTGTAGCTCCCAAGGGTGAGAACAACGGTAAGATTGATGTGAAAGTTACCTACAATAAGGATAAGAAGGAAAACGAGGTTGCGGTGACATCCGACTTCACCTTCATTATTCTGGCAAAGAAGTCTGAGACAGAGGCAGAGGAAACAGCGAAAGCAATCCAGCTTGTACAGTCCACGCTGACGGAGGCAAGAGTAAACGTAATTGTAAGAACGGTGTGGAAGAAAAAGGCTGACGGAACACTTGCCAACGACACGGCAGAGTTACTTACGGCAATCAAGGAGGCGGTACAGGATAGTCTGGACAATACCGGCATCACGAAAGTGAAAGTAGCGGATGCTGGCGTGGCGGTTACAGCAGAAGGCTTCGAGATCCCCGAAGACTCCAAGAAGAAGGGTAAAGTTCCGGGTATCACAGTTACCCTGCAGCAGAACACAGGTACGAGTGACACCCCAAGCTGGGAGGATATGGATCCTGTTACCATCGGCGCAATCACCTTGAATAACGATGTATGCTTCCAGTCAAAGAAAGAGTTCCTTGATACCATCAAGACGAAGCTGCAGAATACCGATGGCGCTCTTGCATACGATGCAGATTATTTTGATGAGGAAGGTAAGCTGAAGAAAGAGACAGCCGACCAGACAACTCTTAAGGATGCAATCAAGGCACAGGCAGGCGAACTGGCAAAAGATGCTGCCATTGCGACGAACCCTCAGTGGGAGAACAAGACCTTTGATGTCACAGCAACAGATGCACAGGTCGCAAAATGGACAAATTCGGCGATCGCTGTGACACTGAACATAACTGGTGATTCGGCGGCGGATGACAAGAGAGATGTCAGCGTGAAGCTTCTCTCTAAGGATCAGACACCTACGATCACTGGCGTTACGCTCAAGAAGGTTACCGGCGGTACGATGAATACGACGGACAATACCGGAGCAAGCGCAGAGAAGCCGATTCAGGTTACCAGCGATACGAAGGAAAAAGCGGTAACATTTGAAGTAGAGGTAGCGGCTACCACAGGTACCGCAGCAGCCCAGAAGCAGCTTACTTGGGCGATACAGTCCTCAGAAGGAGCCGCTGCTCCTGCAGGCGTAGCAGAGGTAACAATGAAGGCTAACGAACAGTCCGGCACAACCGAGAAAGCAACGCTCACCATTCCTGTCGATGCGTATGCAGCGGACGGTGAGGCAGAAGTTGTGAAACTGGTTGGTAGGATCAAGGATGAGAAAGTTGGCGGTGAGGATGCCAATAAGAAGGTAGAATTCTTTGTGAATATCGGACTGAAAGAGGAAGTAAAGAGCATAAACCTGACAAATGAAGCCGGAACGGCTGAGGCACAGACTACTTTTGAAGCGCCTACAGGTGCGGACGCATCCATAACCTACACCTTCAATACCAAGCTGGTAGGAAGTCATATCAAAGATACGACAAAAGCAGTAATTCAGGCTTTGAACACCGATGACGAGAAGGTGACCTTTACACCGGAGGCTGATTCAAAGGCTACATTGACAGTCAAGACTGGTGCGGAAGAACATACAACCACCAAGAAGCCTCTCAAAGTAACGGCTAAGGTTGGCACTAAGGATGTACCCGTGAATAAGAACACCATCACGATCACTCCTTACGAGACTGCGGCAGGAAAGGTGAGTCTTGCACTGGGCAGCGCAGCAGACACAACGTGGGCAAAAGCATCTGGTACGCCGAAGCCCGATTATGACGGCATTCTGACAGTAAGCAACGAGACAATCCGCGATGTGAAGATCCCGATCACGATTACCGATCCGGATAAGCATAAGTGGGATGTCAGCGACTTCGCTGTCAAGCTGAAAACAAACGGAAGCAGCCAGTTAACCGGCGCTACAGTCGGCGAAGTATTACCTGATACGCTGGCTCTTGTGGAGGCAGGACGCGGCGTAGACAAGAATACGAAATACCTTGTCATCAAGAATGGAATGCCTGCACTGACACAGCAGAAGGCTGATCCGAAGAATGAAAAAGAGGAAATTGATCCTGTTGTTCTTGAACTGACCGCGACATCAACCGCAGAGGAAGGCAAGGCAGCGGTAACAAAGACTCTTATATTTGTACTCATCGTCAATAAGACGTACACCGCTATCGACGTGACGCCGAAGACCGGGGATACTGCTATAACGGCTGTAAACGGCATCTATCCAGTAACGAAAGCGGCGGACGGTGATACAACCGTGACTCTGGAGCATGTAGTGAAGGGTGCGCATGTACTCGCAACTAATGCAGGTGATCAGGAAGTGAAATGGGAGATCACAAGTCAGGGCGCGAAGTCCACAGCAACCGTTACCACAGCAGGTGCACTTATCATTCCGAATGCGAGTGAGGATAACATCATCAAGGTTACCGCTACTTCCAAGAAGAATGAGAACGTCACCAAGACTGTCACCTTTAAGGTGAGCAAGACGGGAAGCGTAACACCTCCGGGACCAGAGGAGAAACAGGCAAGTGAGATTACAACTGCGATTGACTCTGCACTTGGAAGCGCGACAATACCCGATCTTGTTTGGGATGCAACAACAGATCCAGAGAATCCGGCACCGAGTACAGAGAGTGTGACAGCGGCACAGGATGCTGTCAAGGGAGCTATTGCAGATGCCAATATTGAGGGAATCGATGGGTTCAATGTAGTGTATGCTGAAGACCTTACTGATATTGTTGCACCTCAAAATGGTACTGCGGGCTCGGCAACATGGGTTATCACGGTAACACATAAGACAGATACAAGTAATACGGCTGATACAGAGGTTTCGCTGAAAATTGGAGCTTTATCTGAATAAGCGAACGAAAAGAACAGGAGCACCGCAATTTGCGGTGCTCCTGCTTTTGTGCTTTCCCGATTCCTCTATTATCCATAATACATCGTTGCCTCTGCGTTTAACACCTTTTCAGAAAATCCATGGGAGTGATGGCAGGAATATTGGAATTTGAGAAATCAGCAATGTTTCGGGTAATAATATAATCCGCATGGTGCTGCATCGCGCACTCATCCTGCAGGCAGTCCTCAAAATCCGGGAAATCCTTTCTCTCCAGGGCATGACGCACACTCTCGTGATCGACTCCCGCAACTTGAAGGAAATCTAAAATGCCGAGAAGGAGACGTCTGCGGTTCTCAGCTGAGTAATGTTTCCGCAGGATATAAAAAATATTGGAAACAGAATGTATGGCGATGCAGCCCTTTATCTTCTTGGTCGCGCAAAGTGATAATATTTCACTGGAAGCCTCATAAAAAGGATCCCGTTTTTCCAGTATATCTAAAATAACATTGGTATCAATCAAAACGAGCATATTTTTCTTTCCTCATTTCATCCAGCTCTTTATGGTAATCAAAATCAGCGGGCAGCGTACCGGCAAAGGACTGCAATACCTCAAGCCCTTCCACGCTTCTGGAAATATCATCGACATCTGCTGACGATGCCGTATGCGCCTTCTGCTGTATCCATAAGGAATTGATGAAATCATATAAAGATTCAAGAGACTGCTCCGGCATTTCGCGAAGCAGGGTGATGGTTTTTTCTAAGGTTGACATGCTGTACAGACCTCCTCCGTATCATTCTCAACACCTTCTGCTGTTTTTAGTATATCCACTCTCATCTTACCACATGCCTTTCCAAATAGCCATCGGTTTTCATATGAGGAAGATGATAATTCCGGGTTCCGGCATATTGGCTATTTTGCCGCCGGATAGCGTCCTTCCGCAGACGTTTTCCCGCCAATTCCACCTTGACGCTTCTTCAAACAATAACACCACAAATTCCCGCATTAGCAACAAATTAGTGACAAATTTCCCCGCCCCGGAACCGTTCCCATCCCCCTGTCCATGCGGGTTGTACGATTTAATAAAAATTTAATTAGTTACAAATTAGCGACAAATCGGGGGAGTTACGCGGAATAATAAACCATGACAAACGATATCACATACGCTATTTTCAGTATGTGTGCCCGCAAACCCGCATAAATACTGAACTTTTCAGAATTAAGAAAATCTTAAGAATTTAGTGCGTCAAGATGTGGGGGAGGCAGATGAGACCGAAACGCCGGACGATTCTGACACCACGGAAGGCGAGCCGAAAGAGGAAGAAGTGACGGAGGAATCTGAGGACAACTCTGAGGACAACTCCGAAGAGACGACGGATCCCGAGGATTCGGAGGTTCCCGACGAGGAGCAGGATAATCAGGAGACGCCTGAGGTACCCGGGGTGCCTGAGGAGCAGCCTGTTGCCGATGCGGACGAAGAGTCCGGCGAGGTTACTGTAAACGGCAGTTCCATTAATTCGGTGACACCGACTGCAGTTACAATTGCTGTAAAGCAGTACGAGAAGGACGGCACACCGGCAACCGGGGAAGGTGGCGCGGCTACGGACAGGGAACTGACGGGCAGCGAAAAGGCGGCTGAGGTTACCTTTATTGACGGTACTTCTGCTGACGATTCAAAAGCGCTGGGCGGAGAAAGACCTGTTAAGTTCCTTCTGGATATGGAGGACGGCTGGAAAGCGGACGGTCTTGCAGTAAAATATACGATCGCAAAGGGCGGCGACGTAACAGAAGATAAAAAGGAAACAATCACTAAGGGAGCAGACGGCACGTATACAGTGCCGACCAACGTATCAGCCAGCGGCAGCGGAGCGGATGCAACACCCGCCGGCTATTCCGGGAATATCACCATCGAGGTTGTGGCGGTTGCGGCAAAGAGCACGGTGAAACTGAGCGCGGCGGCAGACGGAAAGACGGTTTGTCTGGTAAAGGCTGACGGCACACCTGACACCGAAAAGGCAATTACAGATCAGGCGGGACAGGATCTCACCTATGCGGTTTCCACGGCGGATGTGACTCTGGCGGTGTCTGGCCTTACAGGGAAATATAAGAATATCACGGTAAAGGCGGGGGAAAATGACGAGGAAAAAGTATACGCTTCGGGCACAAAGTCTGTAGGCACAGGTTCTGATGCTAAAACGTATGACCTTTTTACCTTTAATCCTTCCAAACTGAAGGGCTTTGAGAAAAAGGGTGACAATGCCATCACTGTTACGCTGGGAACGGCTGAGGAAGCTCACGAACTGACGCTGGCTCTGGATGCCGGCAGAACAGGTAAGTGGGCGGCATCCAAAATCACACCCTCAGCCACTCAGGGGACGGCATATATTACCTTGAACGATGACGGTACTGCTTTTGTGCTTCCTGAGGGCACGGATGCCATCACCGAGGAAAACTACACAAACATCGGAACAACGCAGGCTCCGCAAAAGCCTGTCCTTGCGTTCACGGTGACACCCGATGCGGATGCGGGTCTGAAGCTGAAGGGTGATAAGCCCGTTACGGCTGAACTGAAGGTTGGAACCAACGTAGTGCAGACTCTCACAGCGACAGCCGTAGCGGCAACGACCGAAAGTGACAGTGTGGCTGCGCACTACCAGATCGACCTTTCCACCATAACGGCGGGTAACTTTACAGGCGATATGACACTGACCGTTAAGGCTGAGACAGAAATCGATCCTGCCAAAGCCGGCGTTCACAAGATCAGCTTTATGGGCGACGGTCTGAAGAACGTGGAGGTTGGTAAGAAAAATGCGGAAAACGCATTTGAGAAACTGGAAGATTCTTACACGGCGAAGATGGACAGCATCACTTTTGGTGTCAAGCCGGATGCCGGCTACAGCCTGAAGAATGGTACGGATTTCAGCACTGGCGGCACCAGCAATAAAACGGTTGTCAAGGTATCCTATGATAAGGTATACGCTCTTAAGACAACAGCGGCTGGAGGCGCAGCCGCGAAAGACGTGACAGCCACCGTAAAAGTGGAGAATGAAGAGCTGGTTGTGGAGGCAGACTCAGATGTCGGCGATTATTTGGCGGCGGAGTTTGCGTTCAAGAACAGCGCGGGTTATGTGGATGATGCGTGGAAGACTGATTCGGCTGCAACGTTTTCCGATGGCGCAACTGCTGCTGCTATTGACACAAGCAGCATGACCAACAGCAAATCGGAATATACCAAAGAAAACGTAGTCGTAACAGTAGAGACCAAAAAACTTGAGGGTGGTCTGACTGGTTATGTGTCGATCATATCTGAGGACGCGGATTTTGTAGTGAGCGGCGACGGCATTACGAAGTCAATAGGTGATACCTACTGGGTTTCTGAGGAAGCAACACTCCTTACCCTGACGATCACTTCCGACGTGGAGCCTGCCGTATCATATGACGAGACTAACGACAAAGATGCGGTTGTAAAAGCCGGCGAGGCGGAAGGCACCTATGTGGCGGAGATTCCGGTAAGCGAGTTTGCAACAGACCGTGATGGTCAGATCGAGGACACCATCGTAATCGCTAAGGGAACAAATACCCTGACTGTAAGCAGTAAGACCGACGGAAGTGATGATGCTTCGTTTGGCGGTGAGATTTATGTGAATGATGAGGAGTTTACAAGTGGCGCATCACTCACCAGCGGCAGGAAAGTCAACGTGACAATCGTGGCGCCTGCAGGCACCGAGCTTGTCAGCGTGAGCAAAACAGTTGGCGACGGCGAGGAAGAAGCGGTCGAGGTAGGCGAAGATAAAGACGCCGTGACCTTCGAGGTAACCATGACCGGAAATGTTGCCGTTAACGTAGCGCTGAAGAGCGTTTTCGCAGCGACGGTAGAGGTGGGCGCGGAGCCTGCGGAACAGGGCGATGACGGCGTGTACGTCATTCCTGCAGGCAGCACCGGCATCAAGGTCAGCCTGTTCAAAGGAGATACGGCTGGTGCCGATAACGGGGAGGATATCCTCTACGCAAAGGTTTACGATGGCAATGAAATTGCAGTCACCACGGCATCGGTAACTGCTAATGTAGCGACCATCAGCGCAATCAGCGCGGACGACACGGGTGTACTGCGCGTAGATCTGGCATCCAAGACCACGAAGAAGGTGGAAGCCTCCGTGCAGATCAGGCAGGAGAAGGCAGCTACCGGTCTGGAAGTCAAGGATGCAAAGAATAAGAACGTTACCACTGTGTCCGTTATGGCGGACGGCGAGCCTGCGGAATTTACCGTAAGTGCGAAGGACGGACGTCTGGATTATGCGGCAGGCAATATTGGCATGGAAGTGGTAGCAAAAGCAGACGACGCTCCGGCAGCGACTCCTGTGATGGAGAACGACGATGTAAAAGCGGAGTATGAGGACGGCAAACTGACCATCACGGCAAAACCTGCCAAAGAGGGCAAGACGGCAGCGGCTGTGATCAGATTCTATGATAAGGCAAAGAGAACGGCGGCGACAGCCGACACGGCAGCAACAGATAAACTCTGCCTGATGGCGGATGCGATCACCGTGAACACAACCAATCCTTCCGTAGTGGGTCAGAAACCCGTGGTGAAGGAAGCGGCAGGTACTCCGAAAACCCTGAAGATAGAACTTTCCACATCCGACAAAGTTGTGGAACCCGAATCCGTCAACAAAGTATTCTACAAAGTGACGGTAGAAGGCACACTGGCAGGCACATTGACCGATGCGGATAAAGTACAGTACATCGAGAAGACCGCATGGGGCAAAAACAGCCAGATTGCAGAAATTACAGTAGATAACACCGCAGATAACGTAAATGATCAGACTACACTCGGCTCCGCAAAGGATTATTCCTTAATGGTAGAGCTGGTGCAGACCACCGCACAGACCGCAGCGCCGGCAGACTGGCAGGCAGCGGTGAAGACGGAGGCAGCGGCGAAGCCCACTAGCCTTGCAATGGGCGGTGACAAGGCGGTCGCGGAGCTTAAGAAGATTTCCACGAGGGATCCTCTCTATGAGACGAAGCTTAAAATGAAGCCTGCGTCCGTTACAGTTTATACAAAGCAGACGCTTGACAAGGGATATAAGCCCCAGACACAGGCAGTCTTTGATAAGAAGACCGGCTACACACTGGTACCCTCTGTACAGTTTGTCAACACCAGTACGGGCGTGCTTCTGGGTACGGCAAGCGATGCGCAGAATGCACGCGGCATTGCAAGCTATGGCAGTAATAATTTGTGGCAGGCGACGGTAGATGCGAACGGCAATGTCAAAATTGGTTATAACGGAGGGGCAACGGCTGCCAAGAATCAGCCGAAGAACATGGGACTGAAGGTGACCGCGGTTTCTCCCGACGGCGCATACGCGGCTTCTGCCATTGTCAAAATTACTGTAGTAAACGGTATTGAGGACATTGGCTTTGTAAGCGGCGACTACAGATCCATCTATAAGGCTGCCGGAAAAGCGTCCCTGAAACTTACCCCGATCCTGAACTGGGGCGATAAAGATCTGGCGCCCAAGAAGAAGAACCTGACCTTTGCGTTGGGTGATGCGGAAGGCAGAGTATCTGGCGACCCGGGCTATTCCATGAATCCCGAGGTGGCTTCCAAGGTAACGGTGAACCCGAAGAATGGGCAGGTATCCGTGGATAGGGGCTATGCCGTGGATAAGGGCGGCACGTTCAGCGTGGTTGCAACGGCAGTTGACTACGAAGGCAACACAGAAACAGGTACGGTGACGATCGATATCACCGAAAAACCGCAGACTTTTGGTGACGTGGTAGTCGTAGACGACAGAAACAAGGTAATCGCAAGAGATGGCGGCACCCTGAATGCAGAAGATTTCTATACTTATAGCAGTAGCGAGGTATCTAGGAAGAATTTATATGTAAGAGTCTTAAAGCCGACGGCGGCAGACAAGCGCGTGTACGCGGAGGATGATTTTGTGTATGGCGTAAGCTATGCCACCAACGCAAAGGCAGCTTTAAGCGTAAGTACAGACGATGGCAGACTGCAGTTCATCAAACCCAGCACGAAGCCTGTACAGCTCACGGTAGCTGCGGCTGACGGATCAAACAGCAAGAAGCCGATCAGTGTAAACCTCAAGGGCTTCGTGAAATTCGGACTTGAGATGTATGACAGCAGCCAGACGAATTATGATGCCAGAGAATCGGAGCACACCTATGATGGCGCGATTGGTGAGAGATTTATACTCATGCCTGTGGCAAAAATGTGGGACGATTTCTACGCGGATTGCGGCAGACTGGATTATACAAACATCAACGTGACCGCGAAGGGTGCAAAGATTGTAAGAAAACTCGGATGGGATTACAATGAAGGTTATAGCATGGTTATCGTCATGACATCCCCCAAGGCGACCATCACGATCACGGATAAGACCGATAAGAAGAACAAGACAGAATACACCATCACACAGGAGCCTGCTGCAGATGCGAAAGCGAAGGTGCCCGGTATCAAGCAGATTGGCAGTCTGACTGCGGCAGATGTGACGAAGTCGCAGAATGAAGGCGGCGTAGAAGTTGCGTTTCAGGTGACCTCCAAGGATAAGGCGTATGCGCCTAAGAACCATGCCCGTCAGTATGTACTGCTGACACCCGACTACACCAAAACCAAAGAGGTAAATTACCAGCCCGAGTATGAAAGGGCAGACGATTACTTCCTGAATGGTGAAACTGCAAAGATCCTACAGATCGATGACAATGGCAGATTTAAGTTAGACTTTGATGTGTATGGTATGGAGACCTTTGACATTGTTCCCGGCTCCTATGCCCTGATTGCTACCGTGGGTACTTACACAGACGGTAAGTTTGCGCCGGAAGCCAAAGGCGTGAATGTGAAGATCAAAGTTCCCGGCAAGGCGGCGAAGAACAGCCTGACCGTAAAGGGTAAGTACACACTGGATGCCGGTGCAACGGCACCTGTTGACCTTGCAGTCAACAAGAACATTGTCACCGACTACAATTGGAGACTGAGCAATACGCCCACCGTGGACGCGCAGGGCAACAAGAATTACGCAATGAATGCGATTAACCCGAAGAGCCGCAAGGTCAATGCGTTTACAAAGTATTTTGAAGTGAAAGAGGTAACGGATGCAGAAGGCGATGTGACCGGCTACACGCTTGGACTGAAGCCCGGGCTTACGCAGACGGATATCGACTATATCACAGGCAGCGTGGCGGAAACCAAGAAAGATGCGAAGGATGACTGTGAGGGTTATGTGACAGTTAGCAGTTATGATAGTAATGGATATGAGCGCCTGACAAAGGACATGAAGATCACTGTGACCTTTAAGGGTGCAAAGTATGTGGCTAAGACCGTTGCGTCATCTGTTTACGAGGGCGCGGATGCCACTGTACAGATCTTTGAGACAACGAAGAGCACGAAGCCGATTAAACTTGCAGCGGCAGTTATTGCCGATGAAGATAAGAGCGGTGTGACACTTGTAACAGCAGGAAACGGCGTGGAAGCGGACGGCGAAAGCATCAAGGTGAAATTTGCAGCGGCGGGCAATTATAAGGTGACCCTTAAAGTGCTTGCAGCGGACTCCGGATACGCGACCATGACAGGTGGGGACGTAAAGGCTCTTGCAAAGAGTAAGGGTTGCACCGTAAATGCGACCATCAAGGTAAGCGGCAAGGACGATACGACCAAGAACAAGGTTACTGTGATCGGCAAGACATTTAAGATTACGGCAGATAACTTTGTGGCGGCGGCGGCACCGACAGATGTGAACGGCGAATACAAGCTGGTTATCCCGGTAAAGAGCGCGATTGAAGGAACAATGGTCGCGGCAAATGCGCAGGCGGTTCCTGCGACTGTGAAGGATAAGGAGTACGAAGGCAAGGATATCGTATCCGCAGCAATCACAGCGGAGACTCCGGCGGAGCCGGCAAAGGTAACCCTTACTGTGAAGAGAGATAAGCTCATTGAGGCGAACAAGGGCGGCAAGTTCAAGTTTGGCAAGACAGTGGATGTACCTGTGACGGTTACATTTACCGATACCGCAGTAGCGCCGGAAACGGTAACCCTGAAGGTAACCCTGCCCAATCCGATGACCCTTGAGAAGGCGTGGGAAGCAGCGGAGAAGTTAGATCCTGTAATCGACGGCATGGAAGATGATCTGCTCTTTGCAGATGAGTCCGACATGAAGTCTGACCTTGAAGGACGTATCAATGCGGCACTCGAAAATGCACTTCCGAAAGATGTGCAGGCGGCAGTATGTACCAGAAACATCACGCTGACGGAAGTAGAAGCAACCGACAAGACCCCCGCCAGATATAAGACGACGGTGAATGTCTGGAAGGCGACAACGAAGGCGGAGACCGATTACGGGAGGGAATATACCTTCACGAAGGCGGAGGCAATCGCGACGACCGCAAGTGAGTTGGCAACGAAGATCGAAGGTCTGGAAGCATCTGACTTAGAACAGCTTGGCAATGACTATGAAGACGTAAAGCTGCTGGCGGATGTGAAGAAGGCATTGACGACAGGTGAAGACGCAGTCAAGATTCCTGCAAACTTAAGTCTCTCCGTAGACAAAAAATCCTTCAGACTGAAGAAGGCGACAGCAGGGGCGAACGGAAGTCTCAGTGCGAAAATTATAATCAGGGACAGAAACGATCTTTCGGATGTAATTAAAGCAGAAATCGATCAGATTACCATAGATAAGTTAGGTACTCTGAGTGATGCGGCGACAGCAGTAAAGGAAGCGCTGGCTGAAAAGAATACACAGGGCGTAGGCGTGGACTACAATGCAGTTATCTCTACGGCGTTAGGCACAGGCGCAACTGCAAACACGACAGCGGTAGAAGCAGCGCTCAAGGCAGAGATTGTGAAAGCAGCTAACGCAGCAATCAGAAATAAGGACATCAAACTTGTGACAGGTAAAGAGTTTGAAAAGATTGAGAAAGCGACAGATGCCGGTGCAAGCGATAACCCGGCTGTTGCGGGAACTGACGGCAAGACCATGGTAGACGTGGACTTCAAACTCCCTGTGACTGGAACTAACGGTTCTGTATCCTTTAAGCTGATTCTCACACAGGAAGGCATGAAGGATCTGGTAGTGGACTGCACGGGTAGCAACAAGATAACCGTAACCGCAAAGACATTCACAGCGATGAATGTGACGGGACAGGATATCAGCGGGGATACACCGTCGGATCTTACGATCGATGGAAGCAACAAAGTGACATTGTCCGAGGTGGAAGGCGCAAAGAGCCTGAAGTTTACGGCAGAGGTGACAGGAACACAGTTGACGGATGCGGATAAGGGAGTGACCTTCGCTCTGGTATCACAGGCAGATGCAACTGGTCTGGGTGATAAGACACTGGACGATATTCCGGCGCTCACCCCGGTTCCGGCAGGCATTACTCTGACAACCAATCCTGACGGAACTGTAACCCTCAATGTTGCGGCAACTGCAACATATGATACGAACAATAAGATCACCCTCTATCTCAGGGCACAGAAGACACTGAAGAAGCTCCATGCCAACGATAAGGATGAGATAGCGCTCGCAAACAGAACAAAAGTTTATACCATTGAGCTGACAAAGAAGGCGGCAGCGGCGACTCCGTAACAGGGAGACCGACAGCGGACTGCGGATTTGGCAGACAAGGATAAAGCGGAAACCAAAACACAAAAGCAGTAAAAAGACACCCTGCGGGTAAAACCGCGGGGTGTCAGACTGTCAAAGAACCTCTGTTACGTAACAGCATAACAGAGGTTCTTTTTTAA